>TARA_R110002049_G_scaffold1498_1_pt1 | contig 46411 bp, 43 predicted proteins | sample TARA_R110002049 | Tara Oceans TARA_R110002049 (sample SAMEA4396941) | marine metagenome | biome: Polar Biome; feature: [SRF] surface water layer (ENVO:00010504); material: water (ENVO:00002006), including particulate matter (ENVO:01000060) such as... | depth 5 m | reverse complement strand
TTCAATAAACGCACCGTAATCTGCAATAACAACTACTTTACCTTTTACTTTATCTCCTACTTTTACAGTATCGGCTAAAGCTTCCCAAGGATGTTTAGATAATTGTTTAAGACCTAATTGGATTCTTGATTTATCTTCATCAAAATCAAGGATTACCACGTTAAGTTTTTGATCTAATTCAACGATTTCATTTGGATGATTGATACGAGACCAAGAAAGGTCTGTAATATGAATCAATCCGTCAACGCCACCAAGATCAATAAACACACCGTAAGAAGTAATGTTTTTAACAACACCTTCCAATACTTGACCTTTTTCTAACTGACCAATGATTTCTTTTTTCTGTTCTTCAATATCAGCTTCAATAAGCGCTTTATGAGATACTACTACGTTTTTGAATTCGTGGTTGATTTTAACCACTTTAAATTCCATAGTTTTATTTACGTACTGATCGTAATCCCTGATTGGTTTCACGTCAATTTGAGAACCTGGTAAGAAAGCCTCAATTCCGAAAACATCTACAATCATACCGCCTTTAGTTCTGCATTTAACAAAACCATTAACGATTTCGCCTGTATCATGAGCCGCATTTACGCGATCCCATGCTTTGATAACACGTGCTTTTCTATGAGATAATACCAATTGACCTGTAGCGTCTTCACGTACATCAATCAATACTTCTACTTTATCGCCAACTGCTAAGTTAGGATTGTAACGGAACTCGTTTAATGAAATAACACCTTCTGATTTTGCATTAATGTCAATAATCGCATCTCTATCAGAAATGTGAACTACAACACCTTCTACAACTTCGTCATCTAAGGTGTCAACGAAATTTTCTGCTACTAATTTTTCAAATTCCTTAAGTTGTTTGTCATCAACTTCATCGATACCTTCTTGGTAATTGTGCCAGTTGAATTCTTTTAAGAATTTTTCAGGATTTGATTTTGCTTCAGATACTACTGGAGCCTCTACTTGTGGAGTTTCTTGTGCTTCTACTGATACTTCAGCATCTGCTTGTTTTGCTTTTTCAGCCATTTAAGATAAATAAATAATGAATTGCATTTTTAAATAAAGCATTTCATTATGTTTTGTATTCTGTATGCTTCGGAAGATTTAAGCGCTTGACACACAGAAGTGTTATTTTATTTTAAGTTTCGTTCCTTTTATCTTTCCGATGATTCGCTAAAAGGAGTGCAAAAATACATATTTTCAATCAATTAGCCTAATTTGTGTAAAATATTTTAATCGATTGATTACCAAGAAGTAAAAGAATTTGTTTGTTTAGAATAAAAAAAACAAAACTGACACAGAAATTAAAAAAACAAAAGTATTATCCAATATTCTTGTGAGCCGTATTGACCAATTGCAGAATTTTATCAAATTGTTCTTTTCGAGACATGCTGGAATTATCAATTTCAATGGCGTCTTCGGCTTTCATTAATGGAGAATCCTCTCGATGGGAATCGATATAATCGCGTTCTTGGACGTTTTTTAAAACAGATTCATAATCAACATTATCCCCTCTTTCTATAAGTTCATCATAACGCCTTTGTGCCCTGGTTTCTGCGGAAGCGGTCATGAATAATTTAAGTTCGGCATCTGGAAATACTACCGTACCAACATCTCTACCGTCCATAACCACACCTTTTTCTGCACCCATATGTTGTTGCTGTACAACTAATTTATGCCGCACTTCTGAAACAGCTGCTACTTTACTAACAAAACTAGCTACTTCAAGCGTTCTGATATCTTTTTCAATATTGACATCGTTTAAATATACCTCAGCAAATCCGAGAGACGCGTTGAACTTAAAACTGATTTGGATGTTTGGCAATTGAGCAATGAGCGCTTCAACATTAAAATCATCCGTATTGATAAAATTGTTTTGCATCGCATAAAACGTAACAGCCCTGTACATGGCTCCTGTATCCACATACACATAGCCCAAATGTTTTGCAAGTTGTTTGGCAACCGTACTTTTTCCTGTGGATGAAAACCCGTCTATAGCAATGGTAATTTTATTCATTTTGTAAGTTTGATAGACTAAAATACTTAAATTTTAACAACTGCATACTGCGACTGCGACTGAATACTTATTTTACTGTAAATCTATCTGCAATCCGAAAAAATTTGAATTGGCAGCACTCGTATATTTGGCATGCGCATAACTGAATCGCATTTTATTCAATTTTATGGAGAACCCTGCCGATAGACCTGAAAAATTCCGTTGGTCTAAAATGCGCAGTTCTTCGCCCCTTCTAAAATTATATGCCAATCGGATATTAAAACCACCTTCGGGAAATAATTCGGCCCCAAGAATGGTGTGCCTGATAACCTGACCCAAAAACCCGACTTTTTCATTCGATTGATTGCCACTTAAATCACTCGTTGATCTGGCTGGATTTGGCGTGGCAATGGGCCATTTTTGTAAGTTCTCAAGGGTTACGTGCCAACGGATGGGGACGTTCTCCAGAGTTTGAGACATACCGAAATCCACCTCAAAAGGCAACCGCTCGTTCAAGCCTGCATAAGTGGTTATTTGTGTTCCAAAATTCCTAACGGCCAAAGCAGCATGAAAATCAATTTCTTCATTTATGTATAGCAATCCCAAATCTACCGCTGCACCAAAGGAACTGTATTGTTCCAGTTTGGATGTTATAAGCTTTAAATTTCCGCCGAAATAAAAATCAGAATAACCCACTTGAAGCGCATAACCTAAAGAAAGCGCCGTTTCACTTCCTGAAAAAGTCCCTGTACTATTTCCAGCTTCGTCATAACCATCAAAACTCCCGTAATTAATATAGGTAATCCCTCCATGGAATGTTTGGGTGCGCCTATCAACCGTATAGGCATAGGCTGCCGTACCGTAACTAATGCCTCCCAAATAGCTGGTATAGTTTAGTGCCAGTTGATTATCCATGTCTGCATTGATGGTCGCTGGATTGTACAAGCCTTGTGTGACATCATAATCTACATTGGTCAAAACTTTTCCTCCCAAAGCGGCTTGTCTTGGCGATGCAATCAAATTTAAAAATTGATAGGTAGATTCGCCACCCAACTGTGCGTGAGATGTGAAACTTAGAATGAAACAAAAAAAAGGCGTTATTTTTTTCAGCATATTTACGATACAAAGTAACTAAATCTATCTTTAAACGATAGTATGTATCTTTTATTTTATAACAAAAGAACCTGACCCTGATTATAGTTTCTTAGGGTTTTGAACTTTTTGATTCGTTAGCGCTAACTTAATAACCTCACTCATATCTGTTACATAATGAAACGTCAAACCTTTTAAGTATTCTGGTTTTATTTCTTCAATATCACGACGATTTTCTTCACAAAGCAAAATTTCTTTAATTCGAGCGCGTTTTGCTGCCAAAATCTTTTCTTTAATTCCGCCAACAGGAAGCACCTTGCCTCGCAGGGTAATTTCACCTGTCATGGCTAAGCTTTTCTTCACTTTACGTTGCGTAAACAGAGATATTAAAGACGTCAACATTGTAACACCAGCACTTGGTCCATCTTTTGGCGTAGCACCTTCAGGCACGTGGATGTGCACATTGTATTTATCAAAAACATCGGTATCAATACCAAATTCATCAGCATTTGATTTGATGTATTCCATAGCGATGGTCGCCGACTCTTTCATGACCGTACCTAAATTACCAGTAATAGAAAGCGTTCCTTTTCCTTTAGACAGAATAGATTCGATGAACAAGATATCGCCACCAACACTGGTCCAAGCCAAGCCAGTAACCACACCGGCCACATTGTTGTTTTCGTATTTATCACGTTCCAATTTGGGACCACCTAAAACTTCAATAATATCTTCGTTAGAAATCTTGATGTTGTAATCCTCTTCCATCGCAATATTTTTGGCCGCATAACGCACCATTTTTGCAATTTGTTTTTCAAGTCCACGAACGCCAGATTCTCTAGTATAACCTTCCACAATTTTTTCCAATTGCGGTTTTCCTATTTTTAAATGCTTATCGTTTAAACCGTGTTCTTTTAATTGTTTTGGCAACAAATGGCGTTTAGCAATCTCTACTTTTTCTTCTATCGTATAGCCTGTAACGTTAATGATTTCCATTCTATCACGTAATGCCGGTTGTATGGTTGCCAAACTATTTGAAGTCGCAATAAACATAACTTTGGAAAGATCATACCCCATTTCCAAAAAGTTATCATAAAACTCGCTGTTCTGCTCGGGATCCAAAACCTCCAGCATGGCAGACGATGGGTCGCCTTGATGGGAATTGGACAATTTATCAATTTCATCCAATACAAAAACAGGGTTGGATGTGCCCGCTTTTTTCAAACTTTGAATGATACGTCCGGGCATGGCGCCGATGTAGGTTTTTCTATGGCCACGTATTTCGGCTTCATCACGCAATCCACCTAATGAAATACGTACATATTCCCTGCCCAATGCTTCTGCAATAGATTTCCCTAAAGAGGTTTTACCAACTCCCGGAGGGCCATATAAACACAGAATAGGCGACTTCATATCATTTCGTAATTTCAAGACCGCTAAATATTCAATGATTCGTCGTTTTACATCTTCCAAACCAAAATGATCGCGGTCTAGAATTTTCATGGCTCGTTTTAAGTCGAATTTATCTTTACTAAACTCGTTCCAAGGTAAATCTAAAAACAACTCCAAATAATTACGTTGAATGGAATATTCTGCCACCTGCGGATTCATGCGCTGCATTTTGGCTACTTCTTTTTCAAAATGCTTGGCGACCTTTTCATCCCAAAGTTTTTCCTTGGCTTTGGCTTTCATCTCCTCAATTTCCTCATCATGGCTTACACCACCCAATTCCTCTTGAATGGTTTTCATTTGCTGATGCAAGAAATATTCACGCTGTTGTTGGTTCATATCCATTTGAACCTTAGATTGAATATCATTTTTAAGCTCCAACTTCTGAAACTCCACATTCATATATTTAAGCGTTGCCAAAGCACGCTTTTTAAGGTCGTCCATTTCTAAAAGTGCCTGTTTTTCAGCAACGGACAAATTCATATTGGACGATACAAAATTTATCAAAAACGAATTGCTCTCTATGTTTTTTATAGCGAAAGAGGCCTCACTCGGGATGTTTGGGCTTTCTTTTATAATCTCTAAAGCTAAATCCTTAATAGAATCGATTATCGCTGAAAACTCTTTGTTTCTCATGGCTGGACGTGCTTCTGGGATGTCCCTGACCGTGGCATTCATGTAAGGTTCTTCAGTAATGACCTCGGCCACTTTAAAGCGCTTTTTACCTTGAATAATGACCGTTACATTGCCATCGGGCATTTTAAGAACCCGTAGTATTCTAGCCACCGTACCGGTCTCATGGATTTCTTTGGCTGATGGATTTTCAACAGATTCATCTTTTTGGGCCACCACACCAATTACTTTGCTGCCTTTATTGGCATCATTTATAAGTTTAATGGATTTGTCCCTGCCAGCGGTAATAGGAATAACAACGCCTGGAAACAAAACCGTGTTACGCAATGATAAAATAGGCAATGTTTCTGGCAAATCCTCATTGTTTATTTCTTCTTCATCTTCTGGCGTCATCAAGGGAATCAATTCTGAGTTTTCATCAAATTCCTGTAATGACAAACTGTCAAGGGTCATAAAATTAGATTTCTTCATATATATTTTTAAGTCAATCTGTCATTAAAAACAAGATTGAACATTTGTTTTAATTATTTAAATAGATATAAAATGCTAAAAAACAATTATTTAACAATTATTTAAAACATTTATCCATACAATAATTTCAATAGCCATGCCAATCATTCCTTTAAACGAAAATAATACCCATACAGCCAAAACTTAGTTATTATGACAATTTTAAATAATAATAAATTCGCCCAATAAACAAATAAAAATTATACAATGAAATTAAAACAAATCTTACTTTTTGCATTATGCATCACTTTTTTTGCTTCAGTACTGAATCTACTGACCCAGATGATGATACTGACAATACTTTAGTAAAAAAAATAGTTTATGATAAAGGTACTGATAGCGAGTACACAGAAACATTTAATTATGACGGTAATAAATTAATCAGCGTAGATAATGGCGATGGCTGGAAAAATGTTTACACCTATGAGAATGATAATTTGGTTAAAGACGAATGTTTCGTTGATGATGTACTTCAAGCTTCAGTAACCTTAGATTATAATTTAGATGAAAAAATTGCCACATACACTGAAACCTTTACTGAAGATTCTGGATTAGGTGATCGAAAAATCAAACATGTTTTTACTTATAATAATGAAGGCACTATAACTGATGAAGTTTATATCAGTTATTTAAATACTGATTTTGAATTAGATAGAACTAAAATTATTACTTTAAATGGGAAAAATATTTCAAAAATAGCTGATGGCACATATTCCACAACATATACTTATGATGATAAAAATGGTGCTTTTAAAAACATTCATGCTGTTGAAGTTTTAAATATTTTAAGTGAGAATGAATTTGGTTCATTAATTTATGGAAACACCAATAATATGACAAGCTTCATCGAAAATGATACTAATACTAGTGATAACTATAATAATACATATGAGTATACTTATAACGACAAAAATTATCCTAAAATAGGTGTATACAAATCTGTTTATGGTGGAATTGAAGACGATATTGAAAACGTAGAGTTTTTCTACGAATAACGAATAGAAATAAATTAAGCAAAAGGCTAATTCAAATATTGAGTTAGCCTTTTTGTTTTATAAAAACTTAAAGCTTACCCATTTTCTTCAAAATAAACAACAAGACAATAGGGATTGCCAGCAAACCAACCATTAATAAATTCGTATTAAACAAAACAGGAAACAACAACAAAGTAAGCACATAACCACCAATAGCACCGCCAAAATGCGCATCGTGACCAATGTTCCCTATCCTGTTTTTCATGCCGTAAATGGAATATAACAAATAACCAATCCCAAACAAATAAGCAGGAATGGGGATAGGTACAAAAAACATATACAAACTCATACCGGGTTGCAATAAAATGGCCGCATACAAAACACCAACAACCGCTCCACTAGCGCCAACCGCACTATAATGATATTCGGTTTTATGAAAGTAAAATGATAATAGATTACCAAAAACCAAGCTTCCTAAATAAACAATTAAAAAACCTGTGGTGCCTAAATATGCTATTACGGTGCCTGCAAAAAAATACAAGGTCAGCATGTTGAACAGCAAATGTTGCGTGTCCACATGTAAAAAGCCCGCACTGAACAATCTTATTTTTTCGCCCCGTTGAATGCCACCGATTTGAAATTTATACTTTTCAAAAAAAGCAAAATCGCTAAATCCTTTATAGGAAATGATAACGTTTGCGGCTATGATTATAATAGTGATGATACTTAAGTTACCCATGCTTTACAAAGTTTAAAGTCAAATTTAGCATATATTTGCGGTTGCAAATTTAAAGTTTATTCATGCAATTTCTAGCTTATATTCTTGTTTATCCACTTTTATGGTTAATTTCCATTTTGCCTTTTAGGGTTTTGTATCTGGTTTCTGATGGGTTATACCTACTGCTCCACTACATTATCGGTTATAGAAAAAAAGTGGTAACGGCCAATTTAAAACTTGTCTTTCCTGAAAAAAACGAAAAGGACATTGCATCCATTCGTAAAAAATTCTACAAACACCTTTGCGACATGTTTTTGGAAATGGCAAAAACCATGAGCATCTCTCAAAAAGAACTCAGCAAACGTTTTAAAATCACTAACCTTGAAGAATTGAAACGATTGGAATCATTGAACAAAAGCATGTTGCTCATGTACGGCCACTATGCAAGTTGGGAATGGTCTATTGAAATACAAAATCACATCAATTTTAAAGGTTTTGGGGTTTATAAAAAATTGGCCAATAAGCATTTTGACACCTTAGTCAGAAACATTCGCTCTAAATTTGATACCACGTTAATTAGCACCAAAGAAACCATAAGCACTATTAATGAAAATGAAAAAAAGGGCATTAAAAGTATTGTTGCCTTTTTAAGTGACCAATCGCCACGGCTTACCAAAGATGTTTATTGGGGGCAATTCATGGGTATTAAAACGCCTTGTTTTACAGGTGCTGAACGACTTGCCAAAAAACTGGATTTAACCATCGGTTATTTAAAAGTAACCAAAGTAAAACGGGGTTTTTATGAGGCCGAAATCATTACGCTTGCCGAAGATTCAAGAACATACAAAGATTATGAATTGACCGATATGTTTTTGCGCGAAGTTGAAAAACAAATACATAAAGCTCCTGAGTATTATTTTTGGACGCATAAACGCTGGAAACATCGCGCTTAAAAATAAGGCCGCTTAATACGCATTAAACGACCTTGTTTTCTGTGCATTGGTGTTTTAAAAGAACCTATTCAATGATTAATTTTTTATAATGTGATTTTCGGGTTTCATCAACTACTTTAATGATATAAAGTCCTGATTGTAATATCGATTCATTTGACACTTTAAAAACCTCTTGATCTGTAGTGACATGGTTCAACATCTTTCCGCTCATATCATAAATGGATATATTGGAGGTTTCAAAGTTTTTCATTTTTATGTAAAAATCAGAATTTGAAGGGTTTGGATAAATGGTTATTTTATTTTCATTTCCCAACAAATCAATATCAGTAACGCTTAATTGACCTGATGCTTTGCCATACACATTAATTTCTGCTGCTGAAGCATATACCTTGCCTGCAACTTCACTAAGTGAAACCAACTTAATATAGCGTCCTGTTTTGGCATCAAATTTAGCGCTTTTTTCAGATTTTGAATTGACCCAAGTACCTGTTGACACTGGCGTACCCCAATCTATCCCATCAGTACTCACATAAATTTCGTATTGTGCAATGGTACCATTGGTAGAATTGTCCTGACGTGGCAAATAACTAAGCTCCGTAATATCATAACTGGCTCCTAAGTCAAAAGCAATTTCATGGGGATGTTGTGTTTCATCTGGGCCCCATGGGGTGTGCCACTTAGTATTTATATTACCATCAAATGCATTGGTAGCAGAATCGTTCCCAGATTCACTATCAACAGCATGTAACGACCAACCCAATTGTGATATATTCGAATCTCTTGGGCCATTTAAACTCGTCATTAGCTTCAATTCAGCGGCACTGGCATATTTCGTGTTTCCCCATCTACCATGTTCTGATTCTGCAACAAATCGCATGTAGCGCCCCCATTTTGGTTGAAAAAGCTTTATCTGTGGTATAGCTCATCCAGCCTGCCGAAACTGGGGTGCCCCAATTATTCAAATCATCACTTAAATATAGTTTGTATTCTTTTACAATGCCATAGATATTATCATCGTTACGTTGCATATATCTAAAACCAGATACCGATTGGCTCGAACCTAAATCAACCACAATTTCATGTGGATGCGCCCCACTTCCAGAAGTTTGCCAAAACGTATTCGGATTATCATCAATAGCTCTTGATGCTAGATTACCACCCCCAACACCTCCAGTTGAAGATACAACGCTCCAATTGTCTTGAGGAAGGTACACGTTGTCATCAAATGGTGTCCAGGTACCTTTTTCCAAATCAATGGTAAATTCATGAACGTATTGAATCCCCACAATCCCATTATTCAAAGTAAGTGGATAAATGACGGTTTTAGATATTGGTAATTCAGGGTCTTTCCACCTATCGCCTACATAAAAATAAGAGGTTCCTTCTGTACCTGTGATATGTAAATAACTTGTCGGCTGGCTATCGTATGACATCCTATCAGCAATGGTTGTCAAACCACTCCAACCAGACATAGGCGTAAATGCCATAGAAGTTGCATATTTTAGTGGATTGGGATCCCAACCAGATTTACCTGAGGTCAACAAGTAGTAAATATTATCTTTTTTTATGATGAGTGGAGCTTCCCTTCCTCCCCTTTCGAATAATATAGAAGTAGATTCAACATCCAAATAATCTGAAGTCAGTTTATAAATATTTAAACTTCCGAATTCTTTGCAAGTAGAAATATAGTAAACCGTTCCGTCTGTATCTTGAAACAAATTGCCATCATTTGAATCATAGCCACCTGATTCAAATTCTTTGATATAGGTGTAATTTCCATCTATAGTACTGGATGTAAAAAGAGCCGCTTTATTGTTATTGTAATCACCATTTTGATATTTTACCCATAATACAAACATATTTGTATTGGCATTGTAAATCAAACAAGGGCGTTCAACTATACGTTCTTGGTTTGTTAAATGGCTATTGGCACTTCTATCAACAATTTCGCTTTCAAATTTCCAGTTCATCAAATCGGTTGAAGAATATAAATTTACGGCATTGAAAACCCATGGATAGGTACGGTCTTCACCCACCATATAATATATTCCATTATGCTTAATAATGCTGGATCCATGAGCCTGTACCAAATCATTGTTGTCATCAAACCAAGATTCTCCGTTTTTAATAGATTTCACTTGAGCTCCCGTGTAACCAACACACAATGCCAAAACAGCGAGTGATAGTAATAATTTTTTCATGTCATATTTAATTTTAGTTGAATTTGTTTCCCAAATCTGGGATTGACCAAAACTAAATTTTAAATAAAACAATCATGGCGTATAAATTGACAAAAAATAGGGGGTTAATCGTTCTCACACCGAATCATGACATTATAAATCAATGTATAGACTGATTTATACATAAAAATATGGCTCTGGAAATAACGCCTTGTTATTTTCAGAGCCATAAACAATCAAAAATCTCAATCAAATCTCAACCCAATCAAGTGGATCAATGCGTCGTGTTGGAAAAATCAAAAATCAAATTGATGGCTAATTTTCCAGCCAAAACCCTTTTTGGGGCAAATGTGTAAGGCTGTGATTGCGGGCCTAATTTATCGACCGATTTGAATTTAGTTCCTATAGCAGGAATCCCATTCATAAAAGAAATATCGCCTTTTGAATGTGACACCGTTGTTCTTGCTGGGTCTGGGGCTTCTTCTGGATTGAAAAGTTTGAAAAACAAGTCTTCAGTTTCTGTATAAACCCTAAAAGAACGTCCGCTTTTCAATGACACATCCAACCAATGCATATTGGAATGGTAGCCTTTAAATTCTGGATATTCATATCCAGAATGCCCTGTAACGGTATTATTATAGGCCTTTTCCCAAACTCCAAATTCTGGGCCTTTAAGCCTGTTTTTCCAAACACGGTATGGCCCATTGCCCATCCATGTTACTTTTTTAATTTCAGATTCCGGAAAACCAAAATCTATCCCTGCTAAATACGTGCTTTTTTGTGGCTCATATTTTAGGTTTAATCGAAGTAAACCCGTTGGCTCAATAACCCACTCAAAAATATGTTTGTTTTTTTCATAGGTCACTTTTATTTTATGGGATTCTCCCTCTACAATATGTTCAATCTCTTTTATTTTTGAGTCGTTGTCAATTATGATAGGGCCGTTTGTAAAAGGAATATCGCCGTCTTTCGTAGAAACTGATTTTAAAAGCCCATCTGTTTTTCCTATAACGATTTTAATATCATCGCCAGCTGTAAAAAGAAATTCTGAATCTGTTTCTTGGAACTTTGTTTTCTTAGAGCCTACCATACTATTAAGTATATCAGCCGTATTTATAGGCTTCTTAGTCGCATAAGACCATGTATAAATATGCCTGCCATGAGGATCGGTAACTTCAATTTCCAAAGCGTTGCTATTTTTCCAATGAGGATTCATCGGTATTTTCAATGTACTTTTTTCAAGTGGTTTCAAATCTGGAACCATAGGTGTTCCTTTACTTAATATGGTCTTTTTTCCATCGGCAGAATAGTTTACCCATCGATACTCAAAATTACATGCGCTTAAATTTGTAAACTGAAAACGATTTTCAATAGCTAATGTACCATCAAACTGTTCCGTAATGTATTTACCTTCCAATTGAACAAGAGACCAAATTTTATTGATGGTGTAAAAACTACCTTCTTTTTCAAAATAAGGCCCTACAATACCATCGGGTGCATGATTACCATCTGTATCTAGCAAACCTGTATCTGTTCTTTTTATGGCCTCGTCTGCCAACACCCAAAGAAAACCACCGGCACTAAGTGGATGCTCCCACATTTTTTGCCAGTAATCATCCAAACCAGCGCCATGTCCGCCATCATATAAGCCATCTAAAAATTCCGTTGGAAAGAAAATCTGGCGCTGTGCAAAATGATCAAATGCCAAATAATCATAATCTATATAATGTGCTGTATTTGTTTTTCCAAATGCGCCCCATGGATGCAGAACTTCTCTTTTCTGTATATCAAGTTCTGTAAAATAATGATCGTAATCGGTATTCCATCCCCCTTCATTTCCATTGTCCCAAAGAATGATAGATGGATTGTTAACATCTCTTCTAATCATTTCCCTTAACAATTTTCTACCAATTTCAGTATCATAACTTGGGGCTTGCCAACCTGATAATTCATCCAAGACAAATAGCCCTAAAGAATCACAAGCATTAAGCAAATGTTTATCATGCGGATAATGTGAAAACCGAATGGCATTCATATTCATATCTTTCATGAGATTGACCGTTTGGATACTTAAGGTTTCACTTGAAGTTCTACCGTAATCGGGATGAAACGTGTGACTGTCAACACCTCTAAACTTCGTTTTGGCACCATTCACATAAATACCATCTGCTTTACGAACTTCTACGGTACGAAAGCCAATTTTTTTAGATAATTCATGTATTATATTGTTGGATTTATCTAGTAATTTGAATGTGGCGACATAACGATTGGGAAATTCTGGCGACCATAATTTAGGGTTCTTAAAAATGCCCTCAACCTTTATTGAATCAGACTTTTTGGGAATATTTTTAGAAAATACAGCTTGTTTGTTTTTTTGAAAATCCAAGATAGTAATTTCAATAGAAGCAGCTGTTTTTGGACTATTTAACAAAACATCAGCTTTAAAAGAACCATCAGCTTTGGCATCAATTGCGACTCTATCTATGTTTTCTTTAGGATTGATTTGTAAATAAACCGGTCTGAATATGCCCCCAAAAATCCAGTAATCTGATTTTCTTTCTGCTTGATTTATAGATTCATTCGTTGAAAATTTTTTGACCTTAACTTCCAATACATTTTTCGCTCCATATTTTAAAGCATTGGAAACATCAAAAGAAAATTCATAAAAAGCCCCCCTGATGAGAGCCTATGGTTTTTCCATTCAAAACAACCTCACAATCGGTCATAACACCTTCAAAAACAACCTCTACTTGCTTGTTTTGCCATGATTTGTTACCATCAAATTCTAACTTATAGTGCCCTTCTTCTTTAAGTCTTTTATAAAAAGAAACATGCCCGTAATTATATTCCCCATAGCCTTGCTGTTCCCAACAGGAAGGCACTTCTATGGTTTTCCATTGCTTACTGTTCATGCCAGCCGTACAATAAAAATCCCAAGAAACGGTGTTATCAGCACCCGTTCCCGATAAATAATGGACTACGGATTCTTGTGCTTGCGCCACAGCAATCGAAGTAATGTAAATTAGAAATAAGACAATGTTTTTCATAAGGTTATATTTGATTTTATTTGTGTAATCGATTTCACTAATTTTAAATACTATTGGCTAAAATTGATATTAATCAATTCATTTGAAACTATAAGAATGGTGTTGATTTCAACTCGTTTGGCCTGCTATTTCTCCAATTTCCGCAATAAAGTTATCCGCCAAAGCATCTGCTTCCGTTTGTGATTTGGCTTCGGTATAAATTCTAATAATGGGTTCGGTATTGCTTTTACGCAAATGTACCCAACTTTCAGAAAAATCAATCTTAACACCATCAATGGTTGCTAATTGTTCGTTTTGGTAACGGTGTTCAATGGTTTTTAAAATACCGTCCACATCCAAACCGGGCGTTAATTCAATTTTCTTTTTACTCATAAAGTAATTGGGATAGGTTTTTCTGAGTGCGCTAACAGATATTCTTTTATCAGCCAATAAGCTCAAAAACAACGCCACGCCTACCAAGGCATCGCGTCCGTAATGCGATTCTGGGTAAATGATACCGCCATTACCTTCGCCACCAATGACTACTTTGTTTTTTTTCATTAAACTTACTACATTTACCTCGCCTACGGCACTAGCTTCATAAGTGCCGCCGTGTTTTTCGGTCACATCGCGCAAAGCCCTGGTAGAGCTCATGTTGCTTACCGTATTTCCTGGTGTTCTGCTCAATACATAATCGGCACAGGCCACCAAAGTGTATTCTTCGCCAAACATATCGCCGTTTTCGTCCATAAACGCCAAACGATCCACATCTGGATCCACTACAATTCCAAAATCAGCGCGATGTTTTTTCACTTCAGCTGATAAATCTCCCAAATGCTCTTTTAAAGGTTCTGGATTGTGCGGAAAGTGTCCGTTGGGCTCACAATATAATTTAACAACATCAACCCCCAAACGCTCTAAAAGTAATGGAATGGCAATACCTCCCGTGGAATTCACACCATCAACCACCACTTTAAAACGGGCTTTTTCTATGGCATTTGTATTTACTAAACTTAAATTCAAGACCTCATCAATATGTAAATCTATGTAGGCTTGGTTCTTAGTGATTTTCCCTAAACTATCCACATCTGCAAAATCCATGCTATCACTTTCAGCAATATCTAAAATTTTTGCACCTTCAGCAGCATCCAGAAATTCGCCTTTGGCATTCAAAAGTTTTAAAGCGTTCCATTGTTTTGGGTTATGACTTGCCGTTAAAATAATGCCGCCATCGGCATGCTCCATGGGCACGGCAATTTCTACGGTTGGTGTTGTGGAAAACCCTAAATCAACCACGTGAATCCCTAATCCTACCAAAGTATTCATTACTAAATTCTGAATCATTTCGCCAGAAATACGGGCATCCCTACCTACAACAACTTTATAATCTTGTTTATTGCGTTGCTGCTTTAGCCAAACGCCGTAAGCCGATGCAAATTTAACCGCATCAATGGGTGTTAGATTCTCTCCAATGTTCCCTCCAATGGTGCCTCTAATTCCTGAAATTGATTTTATTAGTGTCATAGTCTATTTTAAAATTAAAAAGACAAATATAGTATTTCAAAATCGTAATTCTTCCATAGTAATTTGTAAATTACACCAATGAATTATCTTGCCCATATTTATCTTTCTGGAGAAAACGACCTAATAACCATTGGTAATTTTATGGCTGATGGCATTAAAGGAAAAAACTACAAAAAATACCCCAAACACATTCAGATTGGTATTTTGTTGCACAGGCAGATTGATACGTTTACAGATACCCATAAGACCGTAAGACTGAGCACCAAACGTTTACATGAAAAATACAGCCATTACTCAGGTGTGATTGTGGATATACTTTACGACCATTTTTTAGCTAAAAATTGGAGCAGATATAGTGACATCCCTTTACATATATATGTTGATGATTTTTACGATTCTTTAGAAGAACACTACCAATTATTACCTTTAAGAGTCCAAAAAATGATGCCTTACATGATGGCGGATAATTGGCTTTTAAATTACGCCTCCATAGAAGGAATATCCAGAGTTTTGGAAGGTATGAACAGACGAACCAAAAACCGTTCTGGCATGAATGAAGCCGTAACGGAACTGGAAGCCTTTTATAAGGAATTTGAAAATGAATTCACTTCTTTTTTTGATGAATTGATTGCTTTCTCAAAACTTAAATTATTAGAACTTTCCGAAGAAAAATAAGCTAGTCTTATTTAAATTAATTAGGTAGGCACGCTGACACAATACCTGTTTTTCAGACAAAACACCATTATAAAGACCGATAATCGAAAGGATGATACGCCTGTCGGTTTTTAAAGTTTTTCTTTCAGCAAACCAATCATATTTAATAATTTAGCTTTAAATATACTAGTGCACAGCCAAACTTCTATGTCCAAAAAACCAAAGAAAACAGTCAAAATAATTGCAGGTATCATTGTATTTATAACCTTGCCCAGTTTATTGTTTTTTGGTTTTTTATATTTTAAATACGATGAAGAACTACCTGTTGGTATTTCAGGAGAACAAGCTGATATTTTGGCCGAAAATATGTTGGAAGCTTTAAATTTTGAAGCTTACAAAAACACGGATTATATTGAATGGACATTTAAAAAACGTCATCATTATGAATGGCAGAAAAACAAAAACACATGTACCGTATATTGGAAAGATTATAAAGTAACCCTTGATTTAAACAATCCTAGCCAAAGCAAAGCTTATGTGCATAGTTTTAAAACCGATGGCGAAAAAGCAACCGAACTTATTGATTCTGCAATAAACTATTTTAACAATGATTCCTTTTGGCTGGTAGCGCCATATAAAGTTTTTGATGAAGGCGTGAAACGTGCAGTAGTTAAAGACGAAAATGGCAATGATGCGCTGTTAGTTACATACTCTCAAGGCGGTTCTACTCCTGGAGATTCGTATTTATGGCTATTGGATGAAAACAATAAGCCTAAAAGTTTCAAAATGTGGGTGTCCGTACTTCCCATTGATGGACTGGAAGCTACATGGAACCATTGGGTCACTACTGAAAGCGGTGCACAGCTCCCCACATTCCATAAAATGCTTTTTTTCGGTTTGGAAATAAACCATATTAAAGGAACGGATTAGTTCCCAGTTTACAGTCGCAGTTAATTGGTCGCGCAAAAGCTCAGAGATTCAGAGTTTATGTTTGAAATTTGAGTTCAATAATAAGGCTTGAGTTTCTACATCTTGACGGCTTAGCGTCTTCGCGCGAAAAAAACTTTTTCCGATTCAATTAATAAGTGTTTACTGCAACTGTGACTGTAAGCTTATTTAGATTTTTGTCCCACAAAATGATGGCTTTTCGATTTAAACAACACGTTAAAACTTGTTAAACTACCATAAATCCGGGTAATATATTGCTGCAAATCTATTTTACCTTGTTCATCTAAATCGCTGGCATTAATGCGCTGTTCCATAACACGCAAACGGTCACGTACCATGGTTATCTTATGAAAAAAAGTTTCAATAGGCAGCTCGTAAGATTTTAAACCGGCATCGCTTGGTTCTAAAATCAGTTTTCCTCCTTTATATTTATCGGCAATGGGCACGATTTCGCTCACATCACTCCATTTCTTCAAAATTTGAACCAAGCTGCTTTCCACTTCAGAAAAACTAACTGTATCTACATCGCCATCAGCTGCTTCTATGATTTCAAACGCACTATCTATATTAATGGTTTCCAATCCACTTTCAATAAACGTAACCCAATAATGTTGAGAGGTTACATTGGTAACAACGCCTTTTCCAAATTCTGCATGTTCAATTCTTGAACCTATACCTAGTATTTTCATAAAAATTATATGTGTATATCTTAATTTTTGTTTTTCGTGAATGATATATTGGCTAAAATAAAAAATTAAAATATATTCTACAGGAATATTTTCCCCACTTTAAGCCAAAATCCCAAGAAACTATACGTGTTTGACAAATCATAAATTTTTGTTAAACACCAAAAATCAATATTACCATCCTACCCTCTTTTATTCCAAGGCTCAAAGCAAAATGAATCCACTAAAAATAAAGTTATCATAAAACAAAATGGGGTAAAAGAAACAACTACTATCTATTTTATTTAAATAGCCCTATTTATAATAGGGTTCCAATATTTTAAAAGCCTTCTTAACAAATGTTAATTTTCTTGTAAGACAGTTGTAATCTGTACTTTTACCATATATCTTCACTAAATAATCAAATAATTTAAAAAAAGCAAACATGAAAAACCTATCCTTCTTATTACTATTTACAGTCAGTTTAAGTTTCGCAAACAATGAAAATACCGTTAAGCAAAACACCCCAAAAATAGGAGATGTTCTGGTCATCAATGCTCCAGATAACAACACCTATAATCACATTGATTTTCCTAAATTAAATTTTATCGTAAAAAAGGGTGGATTGGCAACTTACAAAAACGTATTTGGAAAACATGTAGTGATTAAAGACATTATTAATAAAGATGACGGCAGTACGCACGTAATACTTGAAAACAAAGACAATAGTAAATTCTTTCGTTATTTAAAACATGTTAAAGCAGATTACCACAAATCTCTTGAGGCTGGCGAAATTTCAAAAGTAAAATACTAACGTTCAATTCATATTTGGAGGAAACCCCAAAAGGAGATACCAAAATTCTACTTTTACGTACAAATTTAATATACAAAAAAAGCCTTTCAACAAATTGAAAGGCTTTTGCTTTTTGGGTGGAAGACCGGGTTCGAACCGGCGACCCTTGGTACCACAAACCAATGCTCTAACCAGCTGAGCTACAACCACCATGTAACTTGCATTTTGTAATGCGTGTGCAAATGTAATTTATTTCAATCTTTTCTACAAAGACTTTTTTTAATATTTTTATTGAAATTGAAAATAAAAACAGACCGTATCGCTAACTACTTTAAATCGAACAAACTATCTACAGCCACATAACGCTCTGCGGTAAATCCTTCTGCGTGTTCCGTTCCTATAAGCCTACCTAAGTCTCTAGCCCTGTAAAGAACGCTGTCTGTAAAATTTTTGCTTGAAATAGGGGTTTCTGGCTCTTTACTGGCTTCATCATAAAACTGTGTTTTATATGCCATTACTGAATCCATTTTTTTATCCATATACCCCGAAACATCTACCACCAAATCGGGTTTTAAACTTTTCCATTGTATATAATGGTACACATGTTTGGGGCGCCAAGGTTTTTGCAAACCATTCGTATCATCTTTTGTTTTAATTTTAATCAATCCGCTTAAAAAACAAGCATCACTAACCAATTGACTTGCTTTTCCATGGTCAATATGCCTATCATCAATGGCATTACAAATCACAATTTCCGGTTTGTACTTACGTATCATTTTAATGATTTCCAATTGATGCGTTTTATCATTCATAAAAAAAGCATCAGCAAACCCTAGGTTTTCCCTAAACGAAACCCCTAGTATGCTGGCCGCTACAATGGCTTCTTCCTCCCTAGTTTCCGCTGTGCCACGAGTTCCTAACTCGCCGCGGGTTAAATCTATGATGCCTACTTTTTTTCCGTTGTCTATCTCTTTTGCCAAAGTAGCACCACAACCTAATTCCACATCATCTGGATGTGCGCCAATAGCCAAAATATCTAATTTCACGTCACTCATTATTTTTTATTTTGTTATCAAATTATTCTTTTTTATGGAAATTTAAACCCAAATTTATTAAATATAGTATGAATATTTAAAAACCCCTTATAACTATCACGTTTTCGTTTTCATTAAATACATGTAAGTGCATTAAAATCTGCTAATTATTAAAAAATAGCACTCATTTTGAAAGCATGACTTTCGTCATAATTATTAGCGGATATCTACCGTAATTTTACTCTATAAACACTAAGAACCTTATAGCTTCCAAAGCTAATGAAACAATTACAAGTTATGATTTATTTAATAAGCATCATTTTATTTTTTACAATCGGTCGCTTTGTTTGGGAAAAATTCACAACAGATATTTTTAATTATACATTTTATAATAGCACGTGTGGTCGTGCCAATACTATGGCCATTTTAAATAAGAATTATTAATAGGAACCTTAAAATTGAATAAAATGAAAGATTCAGCAACAACAATTAAAAACCCGGATTTAGTAAAATACGGATTGAAGGATGTCAATGTAAATTGGAATTTATCTCCTGAAGAACTTCAACGTATTACCGTTGAAAAAGGCATGGGAAAAGAAACCGCTAACGGCACTTTGGCCATTAATACCGGAAAATTTACAGGGCGCTCTCCTCAAGACCGTTTTATTGTGAAAGATGATTATACCGAAGACAAAGTTTGGTGGGGAAAAGTGAACAAACCAGTATCTTCAGGAAATTTTGATAAACTTCAAAAAGAAATAGAGAACTATCTTTCTGGAAAAGAAATCTATATAAGAGATGGCTATGTGTGCGCCGAACCAGAATACAGAACCAATATAAGAACCATTACAGAACTTCCATGGTCAAACCTATTTGTTTTCAATATGTTTTTAAGACCTAGTGAAAGCGAATTGAAAAACTTTAAAGAAGATTGGCTTGTTTTATGTGCTCCAGGCTATGTGTGCACAGATCCAGAGGCCTATGGCATTCGCCAAGGTAATTTTTCAATCATCAACTTTACTAAAAAGATAGCTTTGGTTGGTGGCTCTGCTTACACAGGCGAAATAAAAAAAGGCATATTCTCTGCACTTAACTTGATTTTACCTGTTGAGAAAGATGTATTGCCAATGCACTGTTCTGCAAACGTTGGAAAATATGGCGATACTGCTATTTTCTTTGGATTATCTGGTACAGGTAAAACAACCCTTTCCGCAGATCCAGAAAGAAAACTGATTGGAGATGACGAACATGGTTGGACCAAAGACAACACCATATTTAACTTTGAAGGTGGGTGCTATGCAAAAGTAATCGACTTAACAGAAGAAAAAGAACCCGACATTTTTAGAGCTATAAGACCAGGCGCTTTACTTGAAAACGTGGTTTTTAAGGAAGATGGTAAAGTAGATTATATGGATGGCAGCATCACTCAAAATTCTCGTGTAAGCTATCCTATTTACCATATTGACAACATTCAAGAAACCTTATATGCAGATAACCCTAAAAACATCTTCTTTTTAACTTGTGATGCTTTTGGTGTACTGCCCCCTGTATCAAAATTGACCCCTGGCCAAGCAGCTTATCATTTCATCTCGGGGTACACCGCTAAAGTAGCAGGTACAGAAGCTGGTATTACAGAACCTGTACCTTCATTCTCTGCTTGTTTTGGCGCACCATTTATGCCTTTGCACCCAACCGTTTATGGCGAAATGCTAAGCAAAAAAATGAGCGATGCTGGCGTTAATGTTTGGCTTATCAATACCGGATGGAGCGCAGGCCCTTACGGTGTGGGTTCTCGTATCAAACTAAAATATACAAGAGCCATGATTACCGCGATTCTTAACGGCGAATTGGATAATGTAGATTATGACCAAAATCCAATATTTGGCCTACACATGCCAAAATATTGCCCAGGCGTGCCATCAGAGATATTAGACCCTATGAACACGTGGCTACAAAAAGGCGCTTACATAGGTAAAGCCATTCAATTGGCACACTCATTCCACTTGAATTTTGAGAAATTTGCCCGTGAAGCTTCAGAACAAATCATACAAGGTGGCCCGCTAATTGATGAACACCATCATTTAGAAGAACACTTTTAATTGAGGTTTTTATTGGCCTTAAAAGGAGCTCAAAAATGAGCTCCTTTTATTTCATATGATACAGAATAAAGTATGTAAAAAAACAAGCCTGATATGCACAGGCTACAAGTTAAGTTTGTTTATTAAAAACGGATTTAAGAAAGAAGAGTGATCAATAATTATAGTCCTTACGAAGCACAAAATAACATTTCTATATTTATTTAAAAGTCCAAGCCACTATACGTGATATTTTATTGCTTTGTCCCATGGGAATGGTTTTAATATCGGTTGCTCCAAGTTTATTTAATGAAGTGTAGATGCCCTTAACTAAATCTTTTTTAGAAACTAAAGTTGTAAACCAAATACATTGATTCTTAAACAATGAACTTTCATAAAGATAATTATGAACAAAAGCCTTTTCTCCACCTTTATACCACAACTCATTTTGTGTTCCAGCAAAATTCCTAATGATATTATCTTCAGCCCTATTTAAACCTTTCAGTTTTCTTTTTGTTGACTCTAAAGCTTCTTGTTCGGTTTTATAAAATGGTGGATTGCAAATTGAAGCAGAAAACGCATCATCTTCATTTATAATATTTTTAAAAATTTGGGATGGATCCTTTTGATATCTTAAAGAGATTGCATCGTTCAAACTGTTTTCATTGATGATTTTTTGGGCAAATCCCAAGGATATTTTATCAATATCAGTCGCAACAAAATGCCAATCATATTCGGCGTTCCCTAAAATGGGATAAATACAACTGGCACCTGTTCCAATATCTAAAACATGGATGTTTTCCTTTATTTTGGACGCATTGAGCAAATCTGAAATATGATGGATATAATCCATACGCCCAGGAATTGGTGGACATAAATTTGTGTCTGGAAATTCCCAAAAACCAATACCATAGTCTTTTTTAAGTAATGCCGTATTTAATGCTTTTACAGCTTTAGGATTTGCAAAATCGATGGTTTGGATTTGATAGGCATTTTCAAACACAAAAGGCAATAAATTTGGATGTGCTTTGCATAAAGCCTTTAAATCATAACCTGATTTATGTTTATTTTTTGGATGGAAATTTGGGTTTGTTTTGATGGCTTTCTCGTTATTGGTTAGTTTGGTTCTTTAATGTTCTTTAGTGTTCTTTCAATTCTACGATCTGGAATCAACCAAATAATGGCCACTAAAATGAACATGGTGCCACTAATCCAAATATTAATAAAAGCACCTAAAATTCCTATAATATATAATACCGGCGATATTTTTCCTTTAATATCTTTGCCCAAGGCTTTTCCCAAAACAGAATCTTTTCCTTGGCTTTTTATGATGAATGCTTGTAATATAAAATAAGCAAAGGCCGCAAACAATAGTACCAGACCATATAAAAACACCGATGCCGTTGTAAAATGGTTTTCTCCCATCCAACCTGTTACAAAAGGAATCAAAGACAGCCAAAACAACAAATGCATATTCGCCCATAAAATGGTACCTGTAACATGCTTAACGGTTTGCATCATATGGTGGTGGTTGTTCCAATAAATGGCCACGTATATAAAACTTAAAACATAGCTACCAAAAACAGGCAACAAAGGTTTCAAATTTTCAAACTCGCCACCGTGGGGCACTTTCAGCTCCAATACCATAATGGTAATTATTATGGCCAACACACCGTCGGTAAAGGCTTCTATTCTTCCTTTTGTCATCATATTGAAAAATTATATGTATCGCAATTTAATGAAAATAAGTTTCCAATTCTGTTTTAACTGTGGATGCAGGTTTTTTCAACTTATAATTATAAAAACCCGAAATGTTTGCTCACAAAAAAACCCGAAAGTAAAACTTTCGGGTCTTAAAATATAATTATGATTTTTTATTTAAGTGTAAACTCAGATGTTGCCACTAAATCTTTTTCATTAAAAACGCTCACAACATAACGTCCTTTTTCAAAATCATTACCGCCTTTACTAGCTACAAACTCACAAACATTTAAGTTTTTGTTTTCGTAGTTGAATTTGCTAATAGCACTATAGTTAAGCGTTTTATCTTCAAATTGCACTTGGTCATTTGAACCTAAAATATTGTTTTTAGGATCTACTACTTGCACATATAGTTCTTGATCTCCAGATTGTACCAATTTATTTTTCGCAACCGTAAAACAAACTCTAATTTTATCTACACGGCTTGCTCTTTCAGTAGGAATCAATTTTCCTGAAGTTCTTTCAATAACACCAAAACCTTTTAATTCCACAGCTCCTAAAACCGCTGCGTTTTTAACAACCTCGGCCAAAGCTGTATTTTGCACCAATAAAGAATCTGTGAATATAGAACGCTCTTCCAAACGTACACGCGTACTATCCAAAGATGTTGCCAAATAGGAATTTTCAACTCTTAAGGAATCGTTCAATGCCAACAAAGCATCCATTTCTTTCTGTAATCCAGCATATTTTTGTTTATATCTCCATAAGCTCTTCACATTGGTTTCAGAAATTGACAAAGAATCGATTAAACCTTGGATACGCCCTCTGGCTTCTATTAAGTCTGTATTGGCTACTTTATTTTCGCTGATGGCAACATCATATTGCTTTGCCATGGCGTTCAAATCATTCATTACCAATTGTTTCTCTTCACTCAAATCTTTTTGAACTTTTTCACTGCTTTTATACAAATTCATAGTATAAAATCCAGTTGCTAAAAATAAGACCAAAGCAATGCCCAAAGCTACTTTTAGTCCCATGTTGTTTTTACTATTTTCCATAATTACTAGTTTTAAATTGTTTTAAGGGTTTTGTCGTTTCAAAAAATACCTGAAAAATTATTTTGGTATTTGACTTATATACGTTCAACTTAAAAAAATGGATGTTTGTATTTGATAACAAAATTAACACTTGAAGAGAATAAAATAAATAAAAACTTGAATATCAATTATTTACATAACAAATATTTGTGCGTAAAATTTTGTTAAAAACATTTACAATTAAATAGACGGTAATTTAAAGTGGCTTTTGAAGAAAATAATCCAGTTTTTTACAATAATTATTGTCATTCAAACAAAGAATACTCAAAGTTTCTATGATTAATTGATTCAATTCTTGGTTTCCTGGGTCTATATGGTAAGCCAATTCAAATTCTGAATAAGCGCCTTTAATATTATTATCCAACAGCCTATACTTTCCTGAATGAAATAAAAAATTAAAAGCCTCTCTTGTTCTTAACTCAGTAAGCTCGTGTATTAAAGCCGTTTTCTTATTGGAATACGTATTAAAATTTGTGTAGCTAAAACTTAATAAAACTATAAAAAGCAAGGTTACAATTAAAGTTAGAAAGCCTTTCTGCGTTTTATTTTCTGTAACGCTTGGTTGTAATTTAAAAGTTCTTGAGTATTTTGGAAGTGCCGTGAAAGATGACAAACCTTCTCGTACAAAAAGTTTTTTACGTGGTTTTCTTGAATAGATCCATTTTTGCAATCCTAACCCCAAATAAGCCATGATAATATTTATTTATAGGTATGATTTTGAATGAAATTGTTACAGATGAAATCAAGTTATAAATTATAACAATCGATTTTAAACATTCAATTCTCTGTAGCCTTCAAAGAATCCAACCTACGCTGCAACCTATCAATTTCTTCCGCTTTTTTATTTTCCTTAATTTGTTTCAGTAACGCATCTTTTGGAAACGTTTTGATAGTATCCACAGATTCTTGAATGACTTCTGTGTTTTTAGCTTCTTCATCAAAATAATAACCTATTTTTTCACTCGACCGCCACGCTTCATTTAATTGGTTGTAAACCGTTTTGTCCCATTGGCTTGGGTGTTTTACGTCAATCCAGACTACATCGCGGTATTCGCTATCAATCAAGGCCAAATCTGGTGTGGCAGAACCATCAAAATTTTCAGACCCATCACGAATGGCAGAAATTGTACCCAAAAAGAACAGGCGTTTTCTACCAGCAATATCTTTTATATAAGGCCTGAATTCCACAGGTTTGTTGACCGACCAGTCAAATTCTTTTCTGGACTCAATTACTTTTAAAGGCATGGCAGAAACGCCCGCATAGCCTTGCTTTTTTGAAGCGTGGTCATAATAATACAGTTTATCAGTACCATCGGCTGGAATAAAAACACTAAAAGTCAAACTGGTACGCTCATCGCCAACGGGCTCCAAACCGAACCAATGGTAGAGACCGCTGTAAGCACCTGTATCAGTGTCCGAAAAATCAAAATCGGTTACAAAAGGCTGCTGATTTTGATCGTCTGGTAATTTTGGAATTTTTACGGCCGTTTCCATATTCCAAGGCAATGGGTCGCTAAAACCACCCAAAAATTTTAAAGACTCAGCTTGCAATTGCGATACTTTTTCGGCTAAGGTATTTTGTTTGGTCAAATAAGGGTAGTGATGCATGTTTTCTGGGCTTATGTAAGTGCCTTTCCCTATCATAACCCGTTCAATATAATCATTAAAATCATGTGCGCCATTCTCAATAACCATGACACCACCAAAAGTTGGATATGGAAACAAAAAGCCTTTCCACTTAATCAAGCTCACAACTTCTACCCATGCGCCTGCATCATTTTTCATGTAAAACGTATCGCTGGGTTCTAAAGTAAATAATTGAAAAAAATTAAAACGTTGCACGACAGCGTTGTAAGTATTTCGACTAAATTTTAAAGATTCCCCAATGGAAAACGTCACAGGGATCCTGTTTTCACTAGAAAACCTTGGGAATGGCGTGGTACTCGATACCGAAAAAACCTCTTCGGTATTATCGCTAATGCCTTGCCAAACATATTTTTCGGTGGGCTGAATGGCCATGGTCCACTTGTTTTCATTATCAACGCGAACTAAATGGGGTAACGATACGTCTTTGGTTTCGCCCACACTTTCGTTTGCCATGGAAAAAATATTCCGTAATGGCTGAATGCGCTCATTTCGGGTCAATGGCAGTTCATGGATTTCAACACGATTTAAATTATTGAAAACATTGTAGGTTTTCATATAGTCGTACATTTTATAATGCCAGCCCACCACATATAAAATTCCGAAGAAAATAATTAGAAGCGCCAAAATACCAAGTCTTATTCCTGTACTTGGGGATTTTCTGAAACTTCTAAGTCCGAAAAACAAAACCACAGCACTTAAAAGAATGATGAAAATAAATTTTCTAAAAAACAGCAATGCAGGTTGGTAATCATCACGCAATACGAATAAAACGATAAGCAATACCAACGCCCATAGTATGGTGATTGTTTTTTGTTTTTTACCTATGCTCCAATAGTTTTTTATCATGTCTTTATTTTTGTCATTCCCGTGAAATCCGATAATTATAGGGAAGGAATCTTATTAATTTAATTCTCATATTCAAAGCGAATTCCTGCCTTTGCAGGAATGACAAACTCACAACAGACCTTTATCCTTCAAACGCTCTCTGGCACTCTTTTCTTCGGGTTTTGGGGTGCTTTTGATTTCTTTTTTGGCTTCTTCAATCACTTTGGGCTTTTTTGTTTTGATATCGTCCACAAAATCCTTTCCTTTTTCAATGGTATCTTGCATGATGTCTTCCAAAGATTCTGACTTTTCTTCTATCGTTTTTGAAGTTTTTATAATAAAACCCGCTAAATAGGTTCCTATTATGGTTCCTAAAATACTGGATGCAAAGGTTGAAATGGTATTATAATTATAGCCTATCGGGATTAAAAACTGGGCAATCACGATGAACCCCAAAAACAAAAACGCAATAAAAACTAAACGCAATAACAGTTTTTGTTGATACACAAAACCCGTTTTGTCCTCGGGTTTCATTTGCAATTCTTTTGAGTTAACAAGCTTATTTACAAAACGATACAAGTCGTTACCGTTGGATTCTCGCCAATAGAGCAGAATCCCGAATAAAATGGAGGCAATAAATACGATGAGTTCTAGTGTCATTTCAAGAAGTTAAAAGTAAAAAGTTAAAAGTCAACCATTACTAAATTAGTCTATAATTTTCAAATATTGTTACCAATCGTTTCAATGGCCCAATCTTTCAACGATTCATCCCAGGTCTTAAAATGCTCGTAAAACGCTTCTTTATCGTACCAATACCAAAACAGCACATCTTTTGGCGATACATTAACAAGCAATTTCCATATCAAATCTTGATGTTTGGCATCCAATGATGAATGTGGTTCGTGCAAGGCTTTAAAGAGTTTTAAATCTACAATATCCGCTATTTTATATTGATTGCTCATTTCCATTTTTTCCAGATAACGTTCAACGCTCATCAATTTTTTACGGGATATTATATCCATTTTATTCAGGTAACTTTTATATAAAATCGGGTCGTTTAAAATTTCTTTTATGGCATGCTTTGGATTTTTTAAAAGTTGTGACATTTCAAACTTTTTAATACGCTCATAACGCTTGGTTTTTACAACCGCTTCCAGATTACATTCAATTATGACATGGTCACGCAATTTTTCCATCATTTCGGGTTGCCAAATGTGATAAATCAACACCTCGTGACTGGTATCTTTTATCGCTTCTTTATACCATATTTCATCTTCAAAAACCACAATAGGTGTAATAAAATCACGCAATACATAAACACCTCCAAACGCTTTTGTGTAAAACGAATCAGTAGTAAATTGCAGTTCATGCAAGTTTAAATCCCTATCACGTAAATCGCCGTATTTTTTAGCCAAAGCCAACAACTGTTGATGCAGGTTTTCATCAATAAAATTGTTATCTCTGTGAAATGTTTCAATAAGTTTTAATTGCTCTCTTTGAAGGGCGTCCAAATCATCAATCAAATGAAAATGAATTGAAATAATATGGTATTTCAAAACATCCAAAGGTTCATAAAAAGCATCAATGCCTTGATTAAAATCCAAACAAATGGCGCTATCTCTAGTTATATCGTTTATTTTATCGCCATGGGCTCTAAAAATATGCTTCATTATATCCCTATCAAAGGTATGGAACGGTTGATAAAGCGGTTTGCCTTTTTGTAAAGGCGAGATAATAATGCCTTGCGGATTGGCCTCACCATTATTTAAATAATGAATGCTTTGCTTTTCCTCTGAAATTTCGGGACTCCACCCCATGCCATCTATTGAAAACGTACTGAGTTTTGTGGGTTCAAAACCCAACTTTATTAAGCATTTATTATAACGCTCAACCAGTTTTCCACTTACGGGAATGAGTTCACTTCTATATAGATTGGCTTGTTTTAGTTTGTCCATATTTTTTTATAATTAGAAAGCATAATCATACCCATCCTTCTTTTGCCTTACCTCCTTGTGCCTTTTTACTTTTTCATTCCAACAACTTATGAACCAAAGCATACTGCAATAAAACAATAGTTCTCATATCTTGAATGTCGCCATTATTTAAAATCTTAATAGCTTCTTGAAAAGAAAGTTCCAAAACCTCAATATCTTCGGCTTCACTTTCCAACCCGCCACCATCGTTAACTTTCATAGCGTCGGTGTATTCGCCAATGAAGAAATGCATTTTCTCTGTCAATACCCCGGGGGATGTATAGGCTTCATAAACTTTTTTTACGTCTTTAATTCTATAGCCCACTTCTTCTTCCGTTTCGCGAATAATACATGCTTCGGGGTTGTCTTTATCGAGCATACCTGCACAAATTTCAACTAAAAATCCGTCGCCATTACCATTCATAAACGTTGGCATCCTGAATTGTTTAGTCAAAATAACGGTTTGCTTTTCTTTATTGTAAAGTAAAATACCTGCGCCATCTCCCCTATCATAAACCTCGCGCATTTGGCTGACCCATTTTCCACTTTTCATTTGGTAATCAAAGGTCATTTTTTTTAGAATGTAATAATTATCTGAAAGCAGTTTGCTTTCAATGTTTTTTAGGTGCTTAACTGCCATGTTCAAAAGTTTTTCGGGCTTCGGTTTCAATGCTTAATTGGTTGATTCTATCCGCTACTTTTCGTTTGAAATCGGTATCTGCAATGGTGGCCACATTATCTAAATAACGTACCACTTCTTGACGACGAATTTCAGAAAAATCCAAGCCTTTCATATTGGCGCGCATCAATTCTTGAAGCATATTAAATTTGGTTTCATAATCTTGTTTAAAATAGATTTCTGGATTTTCAAACCAAGTTCTCTCCAGATCAAAATCCGTTAGCCGCAATGAAATGGCCGATTGTATATTACGAACATCCCGCGATGAAAAGAACGGAAACGCTTTTTGCATCTCTTGATAAAGATGGGCATAAAACAAATGCTGATTGGTTTTAAATTGTTTTTCAACATTGTCATAAACAGCATGAACCCTTGCTTCTGTTGGTTTATCTGAAACACTTAAAATTTCGCCCATGTTTTTTGCCAAACCTTGGTCTTGCAAATAACTGTAATTTTCTGGGTTTTGCATATTCACAAAATCGGGCATGGTGGCATCCAATTTGCGCCACCATAAATGATCTTGGTCTAAAAAATCGTGTTCGGTACGTGCGCCATCAATCTTAAATCGGCCTTGTACACGCGAAATAACGGCTTTATCCAACATTTCTGGGAGATTTGTAAACAATCCGATGGAACTGTTGCCATAATTGACCGCATAAGCACCTTCGGTATATCTTAAAAACACGCCAATCACTTCTTTAACGCCAGCCGAAACGCCTTGTGCGGTTCGCTCTTGTAGATTATTTTCGGCATCGTCAATAGGCGCAAAAATCAATTTTGAAGGGTCTTGCAAAGGTTTCATCCATTCCACCATTTTTTCGGCAGAACCTCCCTGAAATGTCGATATCAATGTATCTGGCATGGGATGGAACAAAAACGGAATCTCCAAAGTATCGCAATGTTCTTTTAATCGGGTAGCAATGGCGGCAATCAGCATACTTTTTCCCGTTCCAGGAATACCGTAACCCATAAAAACAGGCATAAATCCACCCAACTCTTGAAATGGATTTTTCTTTGCCGTAAAATCATAACTCAGCATCCGTTCGGTCAATCGGCGTGCAAAATGCTTCGCATCACGGTTTCCTACAATTTGTTCAAATTTAATCTTATTAAATTCAATGCTTTTGGCGGTTCCTGAAAACACATTGTTCCAGCCAGATACTGCAAACTCGGAGTTTTCCAGTTTATAGGACCTATCCTCAATGGTCTCGGTATATTCTAAAGTACTTTTCCGAAGTTGGATTTCATCAATCAACGCTTCAAAATAAACGACGGTAAAATCAATCACATCTTTATCAGACTTTACAATATCGGGATGCCCTAAATATTTATCATAATAAAACAACTGGCAGGAAATTCCTTTTAATGGCGACAACAAAGACATTTCTGGAATGCCAGCAAACTTCTGTTTCATCACACTTAAATCATCAGAAGCATGGGGCTTTAAATCGTGTAATATTTTATAGGCTGAAGAAAACAACATAAATGCCGTAGCGGTGTGCATTTTACTTTCGTACTCCCGTTTTTCTTTGGTATCTAAAGCCGATTTATTTTCGTTTAAACTCGATAACCCCGAAGCATCATAATAACTATCTTTTATCCAAATACCCAAGGTAATGCCTTCCTGTACCGCATATAAAGTTTGGTTTAAATAAATAGGAATCGCTACCGAATCTGGCAACAAACGCTTTTTCAGCCCTAAAATAGTTTTTGAAACCGAGGTTATTTCGGCTGTATTTGTACCGTTATTAGCGCGGGACAGATACAACAAAATAGATTCGTCTTTCGCATCTTTATCTTTGTGTTTGGCACGTGCGCCCTGCTCCCATTGCACACTTTTTAAATACGAGGCCGCTTCATCACGAAGTACATCGAGTTCTGATTTTTTTATTGGGAAAGTTGAGTTGTGTTGCATTTATTTAGTTAAAAATTATAAGTAAAAAGTTATAAGTTATTTTTTCGAACATTTCAAGCTTCAAACTTCCAGTTTCAAACTTTTTCTATTTTTAAATTCGCTAATTGAATAGGCGGTTTATCCAGCTCATTCATCATTTCTGGTGTTTTGTTGTATAATAATTGAATGATGCGATGCGGCGCAAATACATAATTTTTAGTCAAAACCTCATCCCATTTTTGAAGGATTTGTTTACTAAAAAAACCACCTTCTTTAAATTCGCTTCCCGAGGTCACTTCATCGATTTTAAACGATACCGCATACGATTCCAAAGGAATTTCCTTTTTAGAAATACTGCTTAAAATGGCATGGGTTATTATATTTTCATCTTTTGCAAATACGCTGTGCATCGGTCCTAAATCTATACGCTTTATTAATTTTGGAGATACTTTAGATAATTTCCTGTCTATGGCATACGCCATCGTATCTATAGACATAGCTCTATCTGCAACCGTTTTTAAAACCTCATATATTTCATCTTTTGCGTCTATTACATCGGTTCCACTATAATTGAAATACATAAAACACATAAATGGCCGATTGTGCGATACATCATAAAAACTCCAACTGGTCATGTATTCGGCATCTATATTTCCAGGAGCATTGATTATTTTTCCTTGCACAAACCGATTAAAAATATATTCCTTTTTAACCGAAGTATAATATACAATAGAAGATGCTTGAAATAATTTGCTTTTTTTGATGGGTTCTTTACGTCTTAAAAGCGTATCTAAAAACTCTTCTTTTAAAGTATTTACATCTGTCAGCTTTCCTATATGTTCTTTTGCCAACTCCAAATCGTTGAATAAATACCGAAATTCCAAATAATTAGGAAACCCAGAATCCGTAACATCCACTTTCATATTGTCCTCATCATCATACATGTATTTAATACGCATGGCCTCAATGGAATACAAAATCAAATCTGAATATTGCTTAAAAAATATGAGTTCTTGCTGGCTGCACAAACCTTCTCGCTGAATACCCACAATCAATTCCTTTAGTGCAAAATCAATCATTTTATGATAAAACACATAGTGTGTTTTGGAATCAAGTGTGGCGGAATCAAGTTCGGTTACAATGTGGTTTATGGACATTTACAGATATTACTATTTTTTTTATGAGAGAACATTATGCTTCATATAATTCTATGGGCAAATTGTCAGGATCTACAAAAAACGTGAACTTTTTATTTGTCAATTCATCTATTCTTATCGGTTCCACTTCAATCCCTTTTTTATTTAATTCTTTGATTCTGGCTTCAATATCATCTACCTCAAAAGCAAGATGTCTCAGCCCAGTAGATTCTGGATGTGAAAGTCTCTTTGGTGGTTTCGGAAAAGAAAAAAGTTCTATAATATATTGTCCGTTTAGGGATAGATCTAATTTATAAGATTTTCTATCCTCTCTGTAAAATTCTCTGATGACATCCAACCCTAATACATGGGTATAAAATGCTTTTGATTTTGCATAATCAGAACAAATTATAGCAATATGATGTACTTTTTTTAACATCTAAATAGAACTATCAAGACAACAAATCGTCTTCGGCTGCTTTTGGTTTCGGATTAGCTGCTGGTTTTCCTTCATCAGCTGATGGTGTATTGGTATCAGCTTTGTAATAATCCTCAAAAATTTCTTTCATATCGATGCCGTAACGTTCAGCAAAATTCTTTTGTATTTCGCTATCCTTAGCTCTTATTTCCTGTAAAGCCTCGGCATAACTACTGTAAACACCTTGCATTACTTTTTCGTGTACTGGAATATTATCCATCATATCTTGACGGGCTTTGGCACTTGCCGTGTGCATAGAGGCTAAAGTTTCACCAATGTGCTCATCGGTTTTCACACCTAAATGCTCCAAAATGGCAGCAAATTCTTGATCGGTTCTGGCTTTTAAAGCGACTACGTAACCATCATAATACTTCAAACGTTCCTCAGTATCACTCTTTAATTTCGCTCGGTGCGTTTGCAAATTGCTTCGTAAAGATGTTAATACTTTTATGGTCAAATTATGTTTGTGCACAAAACTATCTTTACTGGCAGCTAGTGTTGTATAAGCGTTTTTAAGTCCTTCCAACTCTTCCACTTTTTGTTCAACTTTAGTCACTTTTCCAACAGCTTGGGCATAATCGGCAGATTGCTTGTCAACAATATCTTCCAACTCTTGACGGGCTTGCTTCAATAATGCATACTGTTCTTCTAGCTTATCTTCAACTTCTTTCTTTTTTTCTAAAGCTTTGGTGTGGTTTTTAGTCGCTTCCACAATCGCATCTTGCAACTTGTCTTCTACTTCTTTAATTTCAACTTCCCTATTTTTCAAACGGGTTACCGCTGCTTGTGATTTATAAGATAGTTCGCTTAACAAGGTTTGCACATCGGCACTTTCAATACGTGTTTGAAACATTGCTTTTGCTTTATTATCGGCCGCATCCCGTGTTTTTTGTGCGGCTTTGAATTCTTCTTGTTCACGTTTTATTCTGCTTTTTCGTCCCCAAAGATTGTTCCACCAAGTATCTGGTTTATTTTCGGCGTCCTCCAACTCAATTCTAGCACGCTCCAAGCCTTTTTGTGCATCATCTATTACTTTTTGTTCTTCCCCATTAAGCGCAGAGAATTTTTCAAAAATAATACCTACTTCATCTTGATAATCAGTTAAATCCTTAATGGCATCCAACAGGGTTGTCCTATCCTTTTCTGCCATGTGCACGACATCATCCAAGGTAGCATTTAAAATTTTCTGGCGAACTTGTGGATCATCCTCTTGAGATAACTTGGATTTCATGGTATCAATGGCTTTTCCCCAATTAACATCCACTTTTTCTGTTTTTTCGCTTGAATTGGTTTCTAATAAATCAAAATCATCAGACATATTGTATCGTGTTTTTTTAATATTGAATAAATTTATTTCATTAAGCAGTTTCGTAAAAAATACGTAATCTAAAAGTAAATAATTATTTACTTTTAGACGGCTATTTTAAATAAATATTGAATAAAATATTAGTAGTGAAAAGAATACTATTGTTACAATTTTATAAAAAAACATTTCAAAAGCATCGTTTTTGAAGCGATATTCACACTAAAGTTTTAAACAATATGATGTGCATAAAAAACCTGTAGCCATATCATTTTTAATTGTTTAGTGATTAAAAAACAGGTATCTTTGATATGCTATTAACCCGAATGTACGTGACGTCTATGTTTACAAATTACATAACTTTTTCTTTATTGAGCATGCCTTTGGTCAATCAAACACAAATTGTGGTTGCGCTTTCTATTGTTGTTGGTTTTTTTCTTATTCTGTTGGTTTTGGGCGTAAGAAAGTCTTATCTGTTGAAAAGAGAAAACGACCGTTTAAATAAAATCAGTGAACTTCAAGCTGAAGAAGGAAACAAAGCTTACAAGGACTTTACCGAAGGCCACATGTATGAAAGAAAAAAGCAATAAAAAAACCTGCAAAAGCAGGTTTTTTTATCATGGAAACTAGTTTATTTAACGAACTAGTTTCTTGTATTTTATTCGTTTTGGCATTAAATCGCCACCCAATCGTTTCTTTTTATTCTCTTCATAATCAGAAAAACTACCTTCAAAGAAATAGACTTGTGAATCGCCTTCAAAAGCTAAGATATGGGTGCAGATTCTATCTAAAAACCAACGGTCATGGCTAATTACCACAGCACAACCAGCAAAGTTTTCCAAGCCTTCCTCTAAAGCACGCAAGGTATTGACATCAAGATCATTGGTAGGCTCATCCAAAAGCAACACGTTGCCTTCTTCTTTAAGCGTCATGGCTAAGTGTAAACGGTTACGCTCTCCACCTGAAAGCAATTTCACCTTTTTGTTCTGCTCACTTCCAGAAAAATTAAAGCGGCTTAAATACGCACGGGAATTGACTTGTTTACCACCCATCATCACTAATTCCTGCTCATCACTAAAGTTTTGCCAAATGGATTTTTCAGGATCAATATTAGAATGTTTTTGATCGACATACGCCAATTTTGCTGTTTCTCCCACTATAAATTCGCCTTTATCGGGGGTTTCCTCACCCATAATCATTCTGAAAATAGTGGTTTTACCAGCACCATTGGGACCAATAACACCAACAATTCCAGCTTGTGGTAAGTTGAAGTTCAAGTCTTCATATAATAATTTATCCTCATAGCCTTTACTAACGCCTTTTGCCTCAATAACATTCGTTCCTAAACGTGGGCCATTGGGAATATAGATTTCCAATTTCTCATCAAGCTGCTTTTGGTCTTGACTCATCAATTTATCATAATTGTTCAAACGCGCTTTTTGCTTGGTCTGTCGCCCTTTAGCCCCTTGGCGCACCCATTCTAACTCACGTTCCAACGTTTTTTGGCGTTTGGAAGCCGTTTTGCTTTCCTGTGCCAAACGTTTTGATTTTTGATCCAACCAAGAAGAATAGTTTCCTTTCCACGGAATGCCTTCCCCTCTATCCAATTCCAAAATCCAACCGGCTACGTTATCAAGAAAATACCTATCGTGTGTCACGGCAATTACAGTCCCTTTATATTGTGCCAAATGATGCTCCAACCAATGTACCGATTCGGCATCTAAATGGTTGGTAGGTTCATCCAACAACAACACATCGGGTTCTTGCAAAAGCAATCGGCATAACGCTACTCGGCGGCGTTCCCCACCAGAAAGCACACTTATTTTTTTGTCGCTATCTGGGGTGCGCAAGGCATCCATGGCTATTTCTAATTTGGTATCGAGTTCCCAAGCATCGGCCGCATCAATTTGATCTTGAAGTTCCGCTTGACGGTTCATCAGTTTTTCCATTTTGTCTGGATTTGAATACACTTCTTCCAAACCAAACATATCGTTGATTTTATTATATTCATCAAGAATGGCAACAGTTTTTGCAGCACCTTCCTTTACAATTTCCAAAACGGTTTTTGATTCGTCCAGTTTAGGTTCTTGCTCTAAATAGCCAACGGAATAATCTTGTAAAAACGTCACGTCACCTTGGTAGTTTTTATCAACACCCGCAATGATTTTGAGCAAAGTGGATTTTCCAGAACCATTAAGTCCTAAAATGCCAATTTTGGCGCCATAGAAAAAACTCAAATATATATTCTTTAAAACGGGCGTATTTGCGCCTTGAAATGTCTTGGTTAATCCAGACATTGAAAAAATTACTTTTTTATCGTCACTCATTATAATTTACGATTTTTGATTTACCATTTTTTAAACCCGTCCATTTAAGGCATTAAAAACCCAAGCAATGGCAAAAAAGCCAACTCCGACCGCTGCAAATCCATAGCCTGCAACTTCCTTGTATTTTGTTGCCCCAAGAGCTATTAATCCTAGTCCTACAAATATCATAATCCATGTAGCCCATGCTAACACTGTGTTTTTATTCATTGCCATAGTTGTTTAATTTTATTATTAGGGCGCCCCTTGCATAAACAATAAGGTCAGGGTTTTGATTATATCTTTCAATTTTTCATTAAAATCAAAAGGATACCACTACAATCCGTTGCGCAAATTTAAAAGACAAATATCGTACTTTTAGAAGTAAATTTGAAGTTTATAAATACAATTATTTAGTAAACAATTATTAATAATACTCAAACCTGTTTTGTTTAACTACTTAAATGAACTGCTGATGGCTTGTTTTCAAATAATTTCCATGGAAATTAATATTATTAACATTAATTTAAAAACACCTCTATAAATATTTTATTAATACACTTTAAAGCATGTTATTTTCAAGACTTCTCAATTAACGTTATTTTATTATTTATTATACCAAAACCTATCCTATACTCATTATTTTTGCAACTGCTTTTACACTAAAAATAAGTTATACAAAAAAAATGAATAAAGCCCTACTCTCTTTGGCTATTGGCGGATTTGGTATCGGACTTACCGAGTTTGTTATAATGGGGATACTTCCCGATATAGCATCCGCTTTTTCAATTAGTATTCCCAAAGCTGGTCACTTTATATCTGCTTATGCTTTGGGAGTTGTTATAGGGGCTCCTCTACTTACGGGATTAGGTAGCAAAAGACCTGCTGACAAAGTTTTACTTTTACTCATGCTATGGTTCACTATATTTAATACATTATCTGCTTTTGCTACTGATTATACATCCTTTATAATTTTAAGATTTTTATCGGGATTGCCACATGGTGCCTTTTTTGGTATAGGTGCTGTTGTTGCTGGTAAATTATCGAAACCAGGAAAAGAGGCCCAAGGCATAGCTATTATGTTTAGTGGCTTGACCATTGCCAATCTTTTAGGTGTTCCGCTAGGAACTTATTTAGGCAAACATTTTAGTTGGAATATATCTTTTTTAATGGTAGGTATTGTTGGTGTTATGGCTGTTTTAGGGGTTAAATTCTGGATGCCCATACTAAAACAATCGTCTGAATCAAATTTCTTCAAGGAATTTAGAATTTTTAAACGTTTAGAGCTTTGGCTCATCATACTATTAACCACCATAGGAACTGGTGGTTTTTTTGCTTGGTATAGCTACATTGCCCCACTAATTACTGATGTTGCAGGACACCCCGATGAAATGGTATCGCTAGCTATGGTGCTGGCTGGGTTAGGTATGGTTATTGGTAATTTTATTGGAGCTAAACTTGCTGAAAAATTTTCACCAATAAACGCTATTATAATAACCTTGGTTTTTATGGTTATTTTCTTATCGCTTAACACCTATCTAGCTTCTAGCAAATCTTTAGTTTTAGTAATGACTTTTATAATAGGCACTATTACCTTTTGCTTATCGACCCCCATACAAGTTGCCATTATCAATGCATCGAAAGGCTCTGAAACCCTAGGGTCTTCTCTTAATCAAAGTGCTTTTAATATAGGGAATGCATCAGGCGCTTATTTTGCAGGTTTACCTATTGCAATGGGTTATGGATATACCGCTGCCGATTGGGTTGGAGCCGCTATGGCCGGTATTGGCGTGTTTATAGCACTAGGAATTATTTTTATAAGAAAACAAAAGCGTCTTAAAAAAACACAGTTTATAACAAATATGACTTAGAGACTATTTAATAAAATTTAAACAGTCTCTTAAAACATTTATAAATTTAGAGGTACTTCTATAAATAATATTCCTGAATCTGTTTTAGCATTAATTTTAAAATCATGGGTTTCGGATATACCTATAGCATCTCTGGTTTCTAAAACGGTATCGTTAATTACAGTTTCTCCAAAAACTGTCATCGCATAAACGCCATGATTCTCGCTTTTTAAAGTATATTTAAACGACTTACCTTCACTTAAATCAATTCTAGAAATAACTGCATCTTGATGGATTTTCAAACTGCCTTCATGGTTTTCATCAATGGATGTTACCAAAGTTTGCAATGTATTTTTTCGGTCTTTTGCATCAAAAGTTTTTTGTCCATAACGAGGCTCAACATTCCTCTGATTAGGAATGATCCATATTTGGAACAAACTTAAATGTTCGTCTTCAGAACCGTTGATTTCTGAATGTTGTAACCCCGTTCCTGCGCTCATAACCTGGACTTCACCAGACTCAATAGACTGCCATTCATTATGCATGGAATCACGATGTTTAAGCACACCCTTTAACGGAATGGTTATGATTTCCATATTATCATGCGGATGGGTTCCAAAACCCATTTTGGGTGCAATCATATCATCATTCAATACGCGCAGCGCACCAAATTGAACTTTATCTTTGTCAAAATAATTTGCAAAACTAAACGAATGGTTGGCTTGTAACCAGCCATGATTAGCAAATCCTCTACTATCGGCTTTGTGGATTATTGTTTTCATATAAATTTTATTTTGTCATTTCCTTGAAAAAGGAAATCATTTTAATTAGTATTATTTTTTTAGATTACTTTCCGATAGCTATCGGGATTCGCAGGAATGTTATCGCATTTTATCAAGCAAATTGCTTAATTCTTCTGCTTCGGTTTCATTCAAATTTTTTAATACGTCTTTATTGAAGTTATTGGGAATAGCTTCTAAAAGTTCTTTGCCCTCTTTAGTAATTATTATTTTAACAACACGCCTGTCGTTTTTGGACGGTAAGCGTTCTATATAATTTTTGGCACATAATTTATCCATCAATCGGGTGGTGTTCGGTGCGCGCTCTATCATTCTATCTTTTATCACTTGCACATTTAAAGGTTCATTAGCACCATTTAAAATCCTTAAAATATTGTACTGCTGTGGCGATATGCCAAAAGGTTTAAAAAATTCATTTTGATGGCTCGTAACCCAATTGGCGGTGTACAAAATATTCAACAAGGCTTTTACCCTGTTGTTCGGAAACTTTGAATTGATGTCTTTTGATAAATCTCCCATATTGTCAATAATAATTAAATATTTTTATCATTGACCCTAAAAGATAAAGCTCTAGAAGGGCAAGCATCAATTTGAGATTTCAAAGCCTCGGTTGAAGCATTATCAATCTTAATCCATGGCTTTTCTTTAGGATTGTAAACTTCGGGCAGTCGCTTTACGCAAATCGCAGAATGAATGCATTTTTGGGGTTTCCAAATAATGGTAATGTCGCCATTGGAATACTCTTTAGCAATAGTGTTGTCTGTGCTCATATTGTAAAAATTATGGTTAAAATATAATTAGGCTCTAAATTCCTGATATTCTAGCGTTTCATCAAATACCTTTTTCACGTACGGACAGGTTGTGATCGCTTTTAAGTGATGTGCTTTCATAAAATCTACAGATGCTTTTACCAGTTTAAGCCCTAAATCTTTACCTCTAAAAGCCTCTTCAATAAAAGTATGGTTGATATCTATGTGTTTGTCGTTGATAAATACATAGGTCATTTCCCCTATGTCTTCACCATCTTTTTCGAGATGGAATTTACCCCTATTGTTGAGTGCTGTGTGCTTTACTTCCATTGTTTTTATTTTAAAGTGAATTTTCAAATTGTTTGACTGCTTCTTTTAATTTAGTATCAAATTCTGCATCAATAATTTTGCCTTCTGAAAATTTATCATTGAAGAAAGGTAACGAAAATTCCGCAGCAATTTTAGCATCGTGATATGGAAACCTTGTGCTTGCCATTTCTAAAACAGATACACCGCCCCTACCGCCTGGTGCCGTAGCCATTAAAAGCATCGGTTTCCCTAAGAATGTTTTGCTTTCAATTCTTGACATCCAATCAAATAAATTTTTAAACACAGCCGAATAGGCACCATTGTTCTCTGCTAAAGAAATCACAATACCATCGGCATCTTTTATCAAATTTATAAATGTGTGGGCGTTATCGGGGATTCCTTTTTCATTTTCCAAATCCATACTGTAAATGGGCAATTCAAAATCGTTCAAATCTAAAATTTTTGTATTCACGTTTTCTATTAAATTGGAAGCATAAATCGCCAATTGTTTATTTATTGATTTCTTACTGTTGCTTCCTGCAAAGGCTATGATATTTTTCATTTCTAAGTTTTTGTTTCAACAAAATTACAAAAAATAAATTTAGTTTCCAAGGAAACTATTTCCGTGTAAAATATTTTAACGTTTTATTTAGATAATTCTTTTTGATTAAAAAAGGTTGACTTATAAATTTAGAGGCAATACTTTTGTATTTTTAGCTTTTAAACAAAGTATTCGATGGACATCAACTTCAATAAAAACGAAGATTATAACAAGCTTTTAATTTCAGATTTAACTAATCGCCTAACCCAAGTTAAACTGGGCGGTGGCAAAAACAATATTGAAAAGCAGCATAAAAAAGGAAAGATGACGGCACGCGAACGCATGGATTATCTTTTGGATGCAGGCTCAAAATCCATTGAAGTTGCTGCATTTGCAGGAGAGGACATGTATCAAGAACACGGCGGATGCCCATCTGGTGGTGTGGTTGTTAAAATAGGCTATATAAAAGGAAAGCAATGTGTAGTAGTTGCCAATGATGCCACCGTAAAAGCGGGTGCTTGGTTTCCTATTACCGGAAAAAAGAATTTGCGGGCGCAAGAAATAGCCATTGAAAACCGCTTGCCCATCATTTATTTGGTAGATTCTGCCGGGGTATATTTACCTATGCAAGATGAGATTTTTCCGGATAAAGAACATTTCGGACGCATATTTAGAAACAACGCCATTATGAGCAGTATGGGCATCACCCAAATTGCTGCCGTTATGGGAAGTTGCGTTGCTGGTGGCGCGTATTTGCCCATTATGAGTGACGAGGCCTTGATTGTGGATAAAACAGGAAGCATCTTTCTGGCTGGCAGTTATTTGGTAAAAGCAGCCATTGGGGAAACAATTGATAATGAAACTTTAGGAGGTGCCACAACCCATTGTGAGATTTCTGGCGTGACCGATTATAAAGCGAAAAATGATGCTGATGCCTTAAACACCATTAAGAATATTATTGATAAAATTGGCGATTATGATAAAGCTGGTTTTAATCGAACGGATTCAAAAAAGCCCAAAGAAAATCCCGAGGATATTTACGGTATCATCCCGAAAAGCCGAGCCGACCAATATGATATGTATGAAATCATCAAACGTTTAGTTGATGATTCAGAATTTGATGAATATAAAGCAGGTTACGGACAAACCCTTATTACCTGTTATGCACGTATTGATGGTTGGGCCGTTGGCATTGTTGCCAACCAACGTAAATTGGTAAAAACCAAGCGCGGCGAAATGCAATTTGGCGGCGTTATTTATAATGATAGTGCCGACAAAGCCACCCGATTTATAGCCAATTGCAACCAGAAGAAAATCCCTTTGGTGTTTTTACAAGATGTTACGGGTTTTATGGTGGGCAGTAAAAGTGAACATGGCGGCATCATAAAAGATGGTGCTAAAATGGTAAATGCCGTGAGTAATTCGGTAGTGCCTAAATTTACAATAATCATAGGGAATAGCTACGGCGCTGGTAATTACGCCATGTGCGGCAAAGCTTATGACCCACGATTGATAGTATCGTGGCCAAGCGCAGAACTTGCTGTGATGAGTGGAAATTCCGCAGCCAAAGTATTGCTTCAAATTGAAAAAGCTTCTTTAGAAAAAAAAGGCGAAAAAATTACCAAAGAAAAAGAAGATGCCCTTTTTAATAAAATAAAAGATAGGTACGACAACCAAGTGTCCCCATATTATGCGGCCGCACGCATTTGGACCGATGCCGTCATCAACCCACTAGATACCAGAAAATGGATCAGTATGGGCATAGAAGCTGCTAACCATGCGCCCATAGAAAAGAAATTTAATTTAGGGGTGCTGCAAGTTTAATTTTCAAATCTCATCAAATTTTTGTACTTTAATGATTGAAATTCAACAACTTCAATCATGGAAACAATAAAATCACTCAATAAGTGGGCAAATGGGCATACCTATCTGCCACTTGATTTATTACGTATCGGTTTAGGCGTATTTCTGTTTTTAACAGGCATAAATTTTATGGCAAATAATGCCATGCTTGTAGACCTTTTTGAACCCCTTCAGAATTGGATCGGTGGTATGTTGGCCGTTCACTATGTAGCTCCTGCACATTTTATAGGTGGTCTTTTGATTGCATTTGGCTTGTTGACACGATGGGCCATTATTGCGCAATTACCCATTTTAATCGGTGCCATTGTCATTAATTTTGTTGGGAAAATGAATACCGCCTATTTATACTTAGCTATTGCTACATTGCTTATATGTGGTTTCTTTCTTGTGTATGGTTCTGGCAAGCATTCTTTAGATTATTATTTTAAAATGCAGCAGTAATTTGGGTCATTTCATTGGGTTAACAAGTTATTGAGTTATCAAGGAGTAACCACCAAATAACTCAATAACTTTTGGAACTTTTTCAACTAAAACAAGTAATTCAATTTCAAAACGGTAGCTCTTGGCAATACAGGCACCACCACAAAACTGGCATCAGGATTTGCTTGGATAAAATCTGCATTAGCTCCATTGGCACTAGCCCCAAAACTATTGGCACCAAAGAAATTAGCCAATCCCGCTGAATTGAATAGATTGCTAACCAATACATTTGCAGACAAATGTTTGTTGAAAGCGTATCCAGCCCCTAAATTGAAAATGCTATACGCTGGCAGTTGAAACGCATTTGCCACATTCCCTTCTCTTTTTCCCATAAATTGCCATTTGAAAAAAGCAGATATGTTGTCCTTTTGATATTCACTACCTAAATTGAACATCACTTTAGGATTGAACGGTAATTGATTTCCTGAAAAATCCTGTACACTATCATCACTTTCATCTACACTTCCTGCGGCATCATAAACCGTCCAATGGGTTACTTTAGGGTTTTGAATCACACCATTAAAACGAAATGTCAAATTTTCAAAAGGCGCATACACACTCTCCCATTCCAAACCAATGGTCCTAGAACTATTGGATTGATTGGGCGTGTAAAATATGCTATTGTCTGTCTCATCAAATTCAAAATTGGTGACGCTAATGTTTTTAAGTTCACTCCAAAAAGCAGTTGTTGTAAAAGAAAAATCTTTAAGATTGTATTTCAAGCCCAATTCCAGTTGATTTATTTTTTGGATTTCGCCTTTTTGGTTGATGGGAATATTTGAGAAATTATTGAAATAATAGTTCAACTCAGGGGCTTTATTTCCTTTTGAAAAACGAGCAAAAAGAGATGCTTCGTCTTCAATTTTGTAATTCACGCCTGCTGAATATGATAAATACGTGTAATTATAATCAAAATCATCTTGTTCACCTGTAGAAGCCAACACGCCATTATCATAAGCCGTATTAGGATTTCCATCTACTCCGCCAGCTTGACTGAATGGCGCATAGCGGTCTTTACTGCCTTTGTGCCCAATGGTTTCCATACGCAGTCCTAAATCCAAATGAAATTTATCCGACACTTTCCATCGATCATTTACAAACGTTCCCAACTGACTTACTTTTGCTTCTGAATTTACATAAAACAAGCCACCATAATTGCTCACACCATTTTCATCAGATAAATACACCACAGGATCCCCTGGGTTTTCAAGCGTTACTTGTAACATTTTAGGGTTGGGCTCATACGTAACAAAACCAAAACTGCCTTGAGTAAACAACGACGTGTCTGATAAACCTAAAGAAAACCCCGTATTAAAATCATGGTTATCCCATTGTTTACGAAGCGTTAATTGGTTCATCCATTCATTTGCAGAATTATCTTTATACCAAGTAGATGTTCCCATAATAGCATGGTTTGGCAAGGTGCCATTTCCTATGTACTGAATAGGGTCACCAGCTAAAATACCGCTGTTATCGAGTCTTGCCATTTCGGAACCTGATTTGGCATCACGAAATACCACTTGTCCGATAGGAAAATCTGCCCCACTTATAAAATAAGCCAAAGGATCATTTAATGACACAAACGCATTACTGATTGATGTTTGCCAAATGGCATCTTTTGCTGAAAATTTAGCATTATTTCTGATGGACCAATAGTTGCCCAAATCTTGCAATATATCAAATCCAAAGGCCAAATCTTTGGCATGCACACCTTTTGACGGGTCAAAGCTATTGGTTGCGCCATCCGCTATGTTTCGCCCATCGGGAATTCTGGCATTGAATGCTGGCATCATTAAAGATGTAGAATTAAAATCCTGTCCAAATGCTGGTTTGGGGTCGTTCCAATTGGTTGCTGCTACGCCTGTCCATCTGTTGGTATAATCATCTAAAAGTTTCCCATAAAAATTCAAATAACCTCGATCGGTTTTCTTGGTAACATTAAATTTGAATTGACCACCCTCACTAAAGGTAAAGTCTGTATTTCTGGCGCCATCATCATAACGATAATGTCCGCCCGCATTAAAAAACCAATTATTGCCCAAAGGTCCGCCCAACGTTGCATCTACTCTGTATAACGGATTTCCTTCGCCTTGCAAACCACTTTGTAACTGAATTTCGCCTCCAAAATCCGAACGAATATCATGTGAAATAAAATTAAAAATCCCGCCTGGCGCATTCAATGCTGTAATAGAAGCACTTCCACCCCGTATAGCTTCCACTCTTTTGGTTGTTAAATCCATGCGATGGAACAAATCTGGGGAATAATAGGAATGCTGCACCAAACTTACGGGAAGCCCATCTTCTTGTAAAGATACGTAGTACCAGCCCAAATCATCTTCCGCAGAGGCCGAAATACCTCGTGTATAAACTTTAGTGAACACTTCGCCCGCAGAACCATCGGTAAACGTGCCTGGAATATTCTGTAACAAATCTGCTGTTCCCCTAGGTACTATTTGATGTAAGGTTTTAGATTCTAAAGATGTTACCGAAGTACTGGATTCCAATTGGGTTCGTGGCTCAAAAGTTCCTGTAACCACTACGGTTTGAAGGTTCAATAAATCATCTTCCAAAGTAAAAGATAGCGATAGATTATTATTATCGACCTCAATAGATTCTGTCAAGGTTTTAAATCCTATATGGGAAATTTTCAATATATATATTCCAGATGCTACATCCTTTATTTTAAAAATGCCCTTGTTGTCTGAAACACCAAAAAAATGGGTGTCTTGCAATACCACGTTAGCTCCCTCAACAACAGTTCCGTGATTGTCTTTTACAATACCTTCAACATCTATTTGACCAAAAACTGAATTGCCAACCAAACTTATTAGCAAAAAAAACACAAACCCTTGAATATTATTCATTTAAAATTTATTTAGATAAAACGATTTATTTATGTTGCATAATTAAAGAAAACCATTTAAAAAATGAAGTGATTTTTAGTGTTTTTACAAATGCGGCATCCAGATATGAAATGCATTTGTTTATTGGAAAATTTTAAAAGTTTTTGAAAGAATTGCAGTAAATTTACTTTTTCAAATTCTTAACGAAGCATCGTGAGCATTTTCATTTTTTAAATCCATAGTAAAATGACCAGAAAACCAACCTTATCAACATCAAGAAAAATTACCAATATAGTATTGTGTGTTATTTTTATTTTATTTGCCGTCATCCAATTAAATGACCCAGACCCTATCGTTTGGTTTTCGCTTTACATCATTGTGGCACTTGTTTCCATAATATCGAATTACAAAAACATACATCCATATATTATTTGGGGACTTGTTATGGGCTATCTGGCTTATGCAAGTTTCCATTTTTTTTATTTTATGGATTGGCTGCAAATAGAACATAAAGATGAACTTTTTGGAGAAATGGTTTATGACAAACCTTATTTAGAAGGTACTAGAGAATTTATCGGACTTATTATGGCGGCGGGTGCTTTGCTGTTTCAGGTTAAGAAAAAAAGCTAAGTACATGCTTAATCTTTTTAAAGAAGATTCAAGTAAAGAACCACCGTTAAAAACGGTGGCTTTGGTTTTCAGAT
>TARA_R110002049_G_scaffold23781_4_pt1 | contig 47550 bp, 53 predicted proteins | sample TARA_R110002049 | Tara Oceans TARA_R110002049 (sample SAMEA4396941) | marine metagenome | biome: Polar Biome; feature: [SRF] surface water layer (ENVO:00010504); material: water (ENVO:00002006), including particulate matter (ENVO:01000060) such as... | depth 5 m | reverse complement strand
TTCGCGCACTTCCTTGCCGATGATGCTTTGGAAATCGCGGACCATCGCCGGATAGGGGTGCGGCCCGGCAACTGTGCCGATGCAATAGAAGGTATCACGCACATTGGTCACCCAGTCGCGCAGCGCATCGTTCATCGCGTCCTTCAGCGTGCCACGGCCCGACGTAACCGGTACAACCTCGGCGCCCAGCAGACGCATGCGGAACACATTGGGGGCCTGACGCTCCACATCATGCGCGCCCATGTAGACCACACATTTCAGGCCGAACTTGGCACAGACGGTTGCCGTCGCAACGCCGTGCTGGCCCGCCCCGGTTTCCGCAATGATACGTTTCTTGCCCATGCGCCGCGCCAGAATGATCTGACCCAGCACATTGTTGATTTTGTGCGCGCCCGTGTGGTTCAGCTCGTCCCGCTTGAGGTAAACCTTGGCCCCGCCCAGATGATCGGTCAGCCGCTCAGCAAAATACAGCGGGCTGGGTCGCCCTACATAGTGGGTCCACAGATCGTGCATCTCGGCCCAGAAACTATCGTCCGTCTTGGCGCGTTCATACTGCTCTTGCAGTTCAAGGATCAGCGGCATCAGCGTTTCCGAGACAAACCGCCCACCAAAATCGCCAAAGCGCCCGTTTTCGTCGGGGCCGTTCATGAAAGAGTTGAAAAGATCGTTGGCCATTGGGGGTCTCCTGAAATATTCCGTCAGCTTTATCGCAGCCCGCCCGCCTCCGCCACAATGAGTTTTATCTGGCGCCGACGACGCGGGTCATCGCCGACGCCAAACGCCCCGGCTACTCCAGCAGCTTGAACAACTCGCGCTTCAGGCGATCCTCCAATTCGTCCCGTACGACTTCTTCGGTCGATCGGGTATCACCCGGCGCGATGTTCAGCTCCTCTTGCAGCTTTTGCCGCACCCGGTCTTCCGCACGCTTTTTCTCTTCGGAAAAGTTCAGATCTAGCGCCGCTTTCAAATCGGGCTTGATTGCCGGGTCGGCCCAGGGGCCGACGATGCGCACCGGCACAGCCAGCCCCCCACGAGACACATTCACCCGCAGCGCCTTGGGCGTTACGGTATAGTCAATGGTCTGCGCGCCAAGATTAACCAGTCCCTTGCCGGTGGCATTGAAATTGGGCAGCAACATCAGCAAGTCGTCGTTGCGCAGGATACCGTCCTGAATGGTGAAATTCGCGCCCAACGAGTCGAACACCGTGCTGCCGCCCTTGACGTCAACCGACCCCAGCAGCGCGTCGAGGTCGATGCCCTCGATTGTGCCGCGCCCGATCTTGACCGCGCCCTCCCCCTTGAGGGATTTGATGATTGCGTCCATGGACTGCCCGGCACCAAGGAATGACAACTCGGCGTCTCCCTTGCCGGAAAACCGGGTCAGCCCGGCCGTATCGCGCAACAAGGGCTGCATCTCGACCCCCAGCGCCTGTAGCTTGCCGCCCACCGACAGACCGCCTCGGTTGTTCATCACGAACTCACCCACGAACCGCCCACCGTAGGCCTGCATCTCGCGCAGATCGAACACCATCCGCGACCGGTCATTGCGCAGGACCACGCGCGAGGCCCCCAACGTAAGACCGCCCAAGTCAATACTGTCCGCTGTCAACGCGATATCACCGTTGAATGCAGCCAGACCGCTTGCATCAATCGGGGCCTTTGACCACCCGGCTGTGGCAGCGGCACCTCCCGATGCGCCCGCGTTGGCACCCGTCACGCCTGACAAATCCAACGCGCCCGCCGTGAATTGCGCGTTGACCTGCGGCGTCCCGTTGAGCGTGACATCGGCCCCACCCCGCAAGCTATTGCCGCCCAGATCAGCGACCAATTCACGCAGGGCCAGTCGGCGGTCGGGCGTCAGAGTTACCTGCGCCTTGATATCCGCCTTGCGCCCCAGCCCGTGGGGCACGTCAACGACACCCGCCCCCAACGCCGCCAGAAATGCCCTGGTATCACTGGTCTTTAGCCACAAATCACCCGCGAGCGCCCCTTTCAGCGATCCGCGCCCGGTGACAGTCAGCCCGCCCCCCTTGGCCTCAAGCCGCACGCGCAGCGGCTGCACGTCACCGGCAAGGAACCGGTCAAACCGTTCAACCTTGCTGGTCAGTGTCACCCGCGACCCGGCGGGGCTGAGGCTGGCAATGATATCCGCAGCACCCGTATGTTCAGGCCAGTCCAGCGCCAGATCAACGCCTTGGTACGACACTAGATCGGCACCTTCGGCGTCATAAATCAGCGTCGCATCACGTACCGTCAGCTTTTGGATCGTCACCGGGCGGGCGGCACGGGCCGGAGTGGTTTCGGTTTCGATCTGTGCGCCACTCGCGCTGTCGGTAAACTGCCAGCTGGCGCGGCCGTCACGGCGCTGCTCAAGCCGGATTACGGGGCTTTGTGCCTCGATGTTGGTGATGCGGATTTCCCCGCGCAGCAAGGCACCGGCATCCACCCCAATCGCCGCATTGGCCGCCGTCAGCATCGCTCCCTCGCGGGCCCAATCGGCATTGCCAACCTCAAGCCCCCCTGCGGTGACACCCAATACCGGCCAAAAAGTCATCTTCACATCGCCAGAAATCGTCACATCGCGCCCGGTCACCTTGCGCAGCTGATCGCTGGCAATCCGCGCAATCCGGTCGGCCGGCAGCAGCATCAAAGACCCCGCAGCGATCAAAACGATCAGCCCCAGTATCCCGATTCCCCGAAAAATCCATTTCATGCCTGTCTCCTCCTGCGCGGTGGCTCTTCCCCCGCTTTGTTGCATGGCTTATAGCCCAAGTCATGAGCACAAACCCACCCAATCTGCGCCCCGACCTTGCCCCCTCCGCAAAAATCGGCGACCGCCCCCGCCCCGGCCAGCCGACAATCGGCATGGTCAGCCTTGGTTGCCCCAAAGCATTGGTGGACAGCGAACGCATCCTGACCCGGCTGCGCGCCGAAGGCTATGGCGTTTCGCCCGATTACGCCGGTGCCGACGCGGTCATTGTGAACACCTGCGGCTTCCTTGATTCGGCCAAGGCCGAAAGCCTGGATGCCATCGGCGAGGCATTGGCGGAAAACGGCCGCGTGATTGTAACAGGCTGTCTGGGGGCAGAACCGGACTACATCCGCGAACATCACCCCAAAATCCTCGCCGTCACCGGGCCGCACCAATACGAACAGGTACTGGACGCCGTGCACAGCGCCGTGCCACCCAGCCCGGACCCCTTTGTTGACCTTCTGCCAACCCAGCAGGTCAGCCTGACCCCGCGCCACTACAGTTATCTAAAGATTTCCGAGGGCTGCAATCACAAGTGCAAATTCTGCATCATCCCCGACATGCGCGGCCGCCTGCAATCGCGCCCCGCCCATGCGGTGGTGCGCGAGGCCGAGCGTCTGGTGGCGGGTGGCGTGAAGGAACTGCTGGTGATCAGCCAGGACACCTCCGCCTATGGCGTTGACATCAAGCACGCCGAAGACCGCGGCCACCGGGCCCATATCACCGATCTCGCCCGCGATCTCGGATCGCTCGGCGCTTGGGTGCGGCTGCACTACGTTTATCCCTACCCGCATGTGCGCAATCTCATTCCGCTGATGGATCAGATGTCGCAGGCGGGTGGCATGGTGCTGCCCTACCTCGACATCCCGTTCCAACACGCCCACCCGGACGTGCTCAAACGCATGGCGCGCCCTGCGGCGGCGGCCAAGACGCTAGATGAAATCACCGCCTGGCGCGCCGCCTGCCCGGACATTACGCTGCGCTCAACCTTCATTGTTGGCTATCCGGGCGAAACTGAGGCCGAATTCCAGACCCTGTTGGATTGGCTTGACGAGGCACAACTCGACCGCGTGGGTTGTTTTCAATACGAAAACGTCGCCGGTGCACGCTCAAACGCGCTGCCCGATCACGTCGATGCGGCAGTAAAGCAAGACCGCTGGGACCGTTTCATGGCCAAGGCCCAAGCGATTTCCGAAGCGAAGCTTGCCGCCAAGGTGGGAAAAGTCATCGACGTGATCGTGGATGAAATCGACGACGATGCCGCCACCTGCCGCACCAAAGCCGACGCGCCCGAAATTGACGGCAACCTGTTCATCGACGAAAATTTCAAAAACCTGTCCGTGGGCGACATTGTAACAGTCGAAGTCGAAGAAGCCGGCGAATACGATCTTTGGGGTCGGCTGGTGCGCTAACCTAAAGATCCACGTCGATCGTTATGAAATGCGGCCCGGGGTTGGTCAGGTCGTGCATGATGAAATCCATGATCATTCGGCAAAGGTGGATCATCACCTGATCCCCAATCGCCCCCTTTGCTCCGGCAAGTGCCCCCATGAACTCGCTTTGGGTCTGTTCGGCGGTCTTGGACACATCAAAGTAGTACTTCATCTTGATGTTGCGCGTCATCACCACCCCAAATGAAAACCCCGGCGTGCAAATCTGGCGGACCAAAGCCGCACGGATCTTGCCAAAACTTGCCTCCACTTGAGAAATCATGCTGCGGCTGCCCTTGCCCGACGATCCGGGGTTCAACTTGGGCAAAGAGGCCGCGAATTTCAACGATGTCATGTCGCCCTCGGTCCAGGCGCCGCTGCTGGCTTTGAACCCATTTGATCCAAATGCCTTTAATTCAAACCCAATCATAAAATATCCTATCCAAGCGTGTCATCCCGAGTGTGCAAAATTCACCCCCGCCGCTTCCCCTTATCATAATTTGGTACGGCGACCTAACGGCTGCATGCTTGGCCTGATCCCACCTAAGCCCCGATCCCCTCTGGCAGTTTTCTTACTGGCCTCAACCATTACCTCGGCCTCGTGGCGGGCACATCCCCCAGCGCACCACGACGAGCCCGCATTCCCCCTGCACAAAACCGCTCATATGGTGGAAAGATTCCGCCGCACCACTACATATACCCCATAGAGCATCGGGGGGGCGCTGTAAGACTTGTAAATGTTCCCTTTATGTTCTATATGTGGAACACAGTAGAATAAGGAATGGCATCATGTCTTTTCAGCCTCAGTTTCCCGGCATCTTCTCTCCCGAACAGGGGGCGCGACCTGCGCGCGGGGACACATCCCTGCCCGCGACCGAAAAACAAATGCAGTATGCGCAATCGCTGGCGCTTAAGTCCGGGCAGAAGTTGCCCAAGGATATCGATCAGGATCGCGCGGCGCTTTCGGCCTGGATCGACGCGCATAAACCGCGCCCGATGGATGGGCCCTTTGCCAATTACCCATCGTCGAAACAAGTGGCCTTTGCCGAACGGATCGCCCGGCTGAAACGCCGCGATGTGCCGCAGGAATGTTTCCGCGACAAGACCTTGATGTCGCGCTGGATCGACGGCAATAAACCGCGCTAGAACAACTGCCTGACGTCAGGTCAGAGATGATGGGTTAACGCCACTCTGCTAATCTGGCGTCATGGCCTATCCAACCTCCACTGCTGAAACACTTGCTGATGGCACGGTGCATATCACCGGGCTGCTATTTGCCATTCCTGCCAGCGTCATGCTGATCATGCACGCCGCCGGTCAAGAGGCTGCGCTGACCGCGACCGCGATCTATGCCAGTTCGATCCTGCTGTCCTTCACCGCGTCAGCAATCTATCATCTGCTGCCCTTCGACCGCAGCCGCGCGCTGCTGGGCCGCATCGACCATGCTGCAATTTATTTCAAGATCGCAGGCACCTACACGCCCCTCGTCATGGTCATCGGTTCGGGTTTTGCCTACGGAATTCTCGGCGTGATCTGGGCGCTTGCGGGTATCGGTGCGGTGGCCAAACTATGGTTTTGGCGGACCGATGGGCGCGGATCGCTGGCGCTTTATCTTGGGATGGGGTGGCTGTCGGTGCTGCTGATTTATCCGATGTGGCACAAGCTGCCCGGTGTCGCTCTGGCGCTGGTGGCGGCAGGCGGTTTGACATACTCACTGGGGACATTCGTTTATGCCCACCCCGGCATGCGTTATCAAAACGCGATCTGGCATGTATTTGTGCTGGTCGCCACGGTCTGCTTTTTTGCCGCCATCGCCATCAGCGTCTAAATCGCATCAAGATAGGCGCGCACGCAGCTCTGCACATGGCGGAACCGATCCCCACCCAGATGTTTGCCCCCAAACCATCGGGTAACGATGACCAGATGATCCGCAAGCTCTTCCCGCTCGAGCATCCGGACGATCACCATCCCGGCTCCGGCCTCCCCGTCATCGCCCTTCAGCGCGCCGCCCTCTGACAGCAGCACCGCCCAGGTGTTATGGGTCGCTTTGGCGTAAGATTTTTCGCGCTTGAGCTGCTTCAGCGCCGCGTCGACCTCTGCCCGGTCCGATACCAGACAGCCCGAAACCGCATATTTCGACCCCCGATCGCTCAGCACCTTGCCTAGTTTACGCAGCCTCATCAGCGCCGGGACAGCCGTTCCAACGCGGTGCCGTTGTTCCATGTACCATGCAGATCGCCGTTGGCCATGACGACATAGACCACCGGCGCGCTTTCGCCCCAGTTGACCACAACAACCAGCCCGTCGCGCACACCGCTGCCTGAATAGTTCTGACCGCCTACCGTCCAGTCGATCTGCACCGATCCATCGCGCTCGGCGATCTGCGCCACCCCTTGATAGGCGGACCCATCGGGATTGCGCCCCTCGGCCAGATAGCTGCCGCTGATATCAGCCTGCTGCGCCATCGCAACCAGAGGCAGGCAAAGGGCGACCACGCCCGCCAGAATGGCGCGGCGGCCGGGGATTACAAATGAACGCATGGGCAAATCCTATGTGGGTACAATACCCTGCATCTTATCTGATCCAGACGCGCGGCGCTACAGCCCCGCCGCCGTTCGGCGAACCGTCTCAAGCCGTTGGGTGTTGGGTGGGTGCGTGCCCAGAAATTTATCACCCGGATCAGGGATGCGCGTGAAAAATTCTGCCCCGCGCAAGGGGTCATAACCCGCACGCGCAGTGATGATCGTGCCCAGCGCATCCGCTTCAAGCTCGAAATCCTTGGAGTAACGCCGCGCGCCAACTTCGGCCCCCGTGCGCTGTGCCGCCTCGATTGTCTGGGTGCTGCCCCCCAGCAATACCGCTGCCGCCCCGGCGACCACCGCCCCTGCAACCGCGTTTTGCTGCTGTCGCCCGATGTGGCCCGCAATATGATGCGCGGCCTCATGGCCCATAACAAAGGCAAGCTCGTCTTCGTTGCGGGCATCCGCGATCAGGGCCAGCGTAAAGGCGACAATAGGACGTCCCTGTTTGTCGAGGGTTTGAAACGCGTTGGCAGGTTGGCCGGGCCGGTCGTCCACCACAATATTGAAATCACAGTTCACGCCGGTTGTACGGTTGCGACACTCGCGTTCGGCCACCGGCTCCAACGTCTGAACCACCCGCACAAAGCTGCGCGCGGCAGCACTTGCTGACACTTGGGCGCTGTTGGGCTGCGCCGGATTGGTTGGCAGTGGGCCAGGGACCATCGTCACCACCTCGCAAGCCGACAAAAGAACGGCCGCCCCCATCGCGCACAGGGTATTTCTCAACATCTCGGCAATTCCTTCCCCAAGCATTTGTCGAGGTTGTTTTAACACGGCTGTCTGGGGGTGCCACCCCGATCACGCCAGTTTGACGGCTGGTCTTGCGCTCTTCCGCCGAAAGCCTAATGTGCGAATATGTTTACCATCGAGCACGAATTCGACGCCACTGTCATCACCCTGATCGACGAATCCAACGCGCCCTTGCGCGAGGATGTCATCGTGCAGGCTTTTGCCGGGCAGATCACCTTTGAACAATGGGACGCGCGCACCGACAACGTGGTCAAGATCACCCTGTCGCCTGCCCAGCTTAGTGATCTGACGGCGGCGCTGAACCTGCCCGAAGGCATATACCGCAGCAACACCTAAGGACCGCAGACATGGCCACTGGCACCGACATCAAAACCTATTTCAATGGCGCATGGCATGACGGCGATCTGCCCACCATCAAGGCTGCCGATCACGGCGCCTGGCTGGGCACCACCGTGTTTGACGGGGCGCGTCTGTTTGACGGCCTGGCCCCCGACCTTGAGGCGCATTGCGCCCGGATCAACCGCTCTGCCCGCGCGCTGATGATCACGCCCACTGTCGAAACCCAAGACATGGTGGCAATGGTCCGCGACGGGCTGCAAAGCTATGGCCGCGATCAAGCCGTTTATATCCGTCCGATGTATTGGGCGCTGGCAGGGGATGAACTGGGTATCGTGCCGCTGGCCGGGGCCACCGGCTTTGCCATCAGCCTTGAGGCGATTCCGATGGCCCCGCCAGAGGCCGCCACCACCCTGACCCGCACCCGCTTTCGCCGTCCGGTGCTAGAAGACAACGTGGTCAACGCCAAGGCGGGCTGCCTATATCCAAACAATGCCCGGATGATGGTCGAGGCCCGCAGTAAGGGGTTTGGCAATGCGCTGGTGGCCGATGCCATGGGCAACGTGGCCGAAAGCGCCTCGGCCAACGTGTTCATGGTCAAGGACGGAGAAGTTTTTACGCCGATCCCGAACGGCACGTTTCTGGCCGGCATCACGCGGGCCCGCCACATGATCAACATGCGCGCGGATGGTATGAAGGTGCACGAAGCAGTGCTGAGCTTTGACGATTTTCACGCCGCCGATGAGGTCTTTCTGTCGGGCAATATGATGAAGGTCACCCCGGTCAGCGCCTTTGACGACACCAAGTATGCCATTGGGGATAACGGCAATCCGGTGACGCGCCGGGTGCGCGAAATGTATTGGGACTGGGCGGCGTCCGAACGCAGCTAGGGCGCGCACCGCTTCTGCCAAAAGAAATTGCAAGCCGCCCGGCGCCGCGCCATGATCGCGCGCAGGCCCATGGGCCAAGGAGTATTCGGATGCGGAAATTTCTGGTGGTGCTGGATGACAGCACAGAATGTCTCAACGCAATGCGCTTTGCCGCGCTGCGGGCAGCCCGTACAGGCGGGGGCGTCGCCGTCCTGTCAGTGATCCCGCCGGACGAGTTCAACCACTGGATCGGGGTGGGCGACATCATGCGCGCCGAGGCCCGTGAACGGATCGAAGTGCATTTTGAGGTCTTTGCCAAATGGATGCGCGACAAACAGGGTGTCGACCCGGAATTGGTGATCCGCGAGGGTGTGCCAACCGATGAGATCATTCAGCAGATCGCCGACGACCCGGAAATTGGCGTATTGGTTCTGGGGGCGAGTGGCGACAGCAAGAAGGGCCCCGGTCCGTTGGTGACACAGCTATCCCGCGCAGCAGGTTCGCTCCCTGTGCCGATCACCATCGTTCCTGGCGATCTGAGCAAAGAACGTCTCGAAGCAATCACCTGAGCGCGTTATCGACAATTAAACACCGATCCCTTCCAGCACCCGCGCCGCATCTGCGCGACAACTGCAAAGGACCGGTATCATCGTTTGAAGTTGGCTCGGCCAATGGCCACGCTCAGGCGGGCGTGGCGCCCCCGGCGTCTGGCAGTGTGACCACTTGAGCAACTTGGTCTGCACGCACCGAGCGCAGCATCATCGGCACCCCAAGAATTGCCAGCGCGACAAGTGCAGCAACCACCGCGACAGGCGCCAGGCCCAATCCCGCCAGCTGCGCGGACGGTGCCGCCACGGCTTTGATCAAAAAGCCAATTCCGATAGGGAGCGCCAGTGTCATTGCAACGCAAAACAACATGCTGCCGCCCGGCATACGGGTCCAGCCGGCGGGCTTTGAACGGCGATGCGCCGCAAAACCCCAAGCAAAAATCAGGGCGGTCACAGCCAATGTGCCGACCCCAAGTAGAATATCCATTCCTGTCTCCGTGGAAGGATGCAGCGCAGTCGGTGCGGGTTTCCGGCCCGGCGACTCATGCATCAATGGCGCATTATTACGTGGCGTCTTAGGTTCTGCTAAGCGGTATTTTTACACCCGCTAGACCTGCGCCGTTTCACGCGCACTAAGACTTAGAATCATTCCAAACCTTGACTTGACGGTCCCGGACCCGCATATCCTTTGTAGCGCCAAGCGAGGTAAACGCCATGTTCATCCAGACCGAATCCACCCCGAATCCAGCTACCCTGAAATTCTTGCCCGGCCAGACCGTGCTTGAGGTCGGCACAGCCGATTTCCCGACGTCCGACACCGCCGCGACCTCGCCCTTGGCGACCCGCCTTTTTGCCGTCGAAGGCGTGACCGGCGTTTTCTTTGGCACTGATTTTGTCACTGTCACCAAACAGGACGCGGTCGAGTGGGATCACGTGAAACCCGCCCTGCTGGGCGCGATCATGGAACATTTTCAATCCGGTGATGCGGTAATGGCAACCGACCATCAGCCCAGCTCGGGCCACGCCGCGCATGACGGCGAAGACGGTGAGATTGTAGGCCAGATCAAAGAGTTGCTGGACAGCCGCGTACGTCCCGCCGTGGCTCAGGATGGGGGCGACATCACTTTCCACGGGTTCGACCGCGGTATCGTGTACCTGCACATGCAGGGCGCCTGCGCTGGCTGCCCCTCGTCTACGCTGACGCTTAAAATGGGTATCGAAAACCTGCTGCGCCACTACATCCCCGAAGTGACCGAGGTGCGCCCGGTTGCCTGATACATCTGGCAATGGGCCTTTAATCCTTGCCTTTGACACATCGGCCGCGCATTGCGCGGCCGCTTTGCTATCGGGTGACAAGATTTTGCACAGCGTGGTCGAGCCGATGGCAAAAGGACAGGCCGAACGTCTGATGGGCCTATGCGCCGACGTGCTGGCTGAAGCTGGGGTTGGCTATGACGCTCTGACGGCGATTGGCGTGGGCATTGGGCCGGGAAATTTCACTGGCATCCGCATTGCCGTGTCGGCGGCGCGTGGACTGGCGCTGGGGCTTGGCGTGCCCGCGGTCGGCGTCTCCAACTTTGATGCCCTCCGGTTTGGCCAGACCGGCCCCTGTGCCTGCGCCGTGGACGCGCGGCGCGACCAAATATTCCTGCAAGGATTTGATAATCCTGGCATTTCAACGCCGTCACTTTGTGATATCGCGGCACTGCCCGCCTTTGATGGTCCGCTCATCGGCGCGCATGGCCGCGCCCCGGCCTACCCGGTGGCCGACGCGATTTGCTACGTCACGGCGGCGCGCTATGCCAGCCACCCGCCGCGCCCGAAACCGCTCTACCTGCGCCCGGCCGACGCGGCGCCCGCGCGCGACGCCGCACCGGTGCTGCTGCCGTGACACCACAGGACATGGCGCGGCTGCATGCCGCTGCTTTCACCCTAGATCGACCGTGGCAGGCCGCCGAATTTGCCAGCCTGATGGACAGCCCCCTGGTGTTGCGCATTGCAGTCGACCATGGCTTTGCCCTGACCCGCACCGTTGCACGAGAATCAGAGCTGCTGACCATCGCCGTCGACCCCGCGCACCAGCGGCAGGGCATCGCGCGTGGCCTGATGCAGCACTGGCTATCAACCCGGCCCCAGGACGCCGACAGCGCTTTTCTTGAGGTGGCAGCCGATAACGCCCCTGCCATCGCGCTTTACGCTCAAATGGGCTTTGGTCGCATCGCCACACGCAAGGCGTATTACGCGCGCGCATCCGGTCCGGCAGTCGATGCGTTGATCCTGCGGCGTGACTTGACCCATGGTCAGCCACCTCAATAAGCCCCCCCGGCAACAGAAAGCGGTTGACCCTCCCCCCCGCCTGCGCCCTAAATTACATCTGATCATCTGATCCAATCAACGCCGGTTCGGCGGGCCCCTTCGCCCGACCATCCGACATATCAACACTGGGAGACATCTAATGACCCTTATGACCAAATTCCTCGGCGCAGCCGCTGGCCTGGCCCTGACGGCAGGTGCCGCGCTGGCCGAGCCCGCCCTGATCTTTGACCTCGGCGGCAAATTCGACAAAAGCTTTAACGAAGCTGCCTTTAACGGTGCGACACGTTGGGCCGAAGAAACCGGCGGCACCTTTGCCGAGATCGAAATGCAATCCGAAGCTCAGCGTGAACAGGCGCTGCGCCGCTTTGCCGAGTCAGGCGCAAACCCGATCATCACCATGGGCTTTGCCATGGCCGATCCGCTGTCCACTGTCGCTCCTGATTACCCGGACACAAAATTTGCCGTCATCGACGTCAGCTGGCTCGACATTCCGAACGTCCGCCAGATCAGCTTTGCCGAGCATGAAGGCTCCTACCTCGTTGGCATGATGGCCGCGATGGCCTCCAAGACCGGCACCGTCGGCTTTGTCGGCGGCATGGACGTGCCGCTGATCCGTCACTTTGGCTGTGGCTACGCGCAGGGCGTCAAGGCAGTGAACCCTGACGCCAAGATCATCGCCAACATGACAGGCACCACCCCTGCCGCGTGGAACGACCCGGTCAAGGGTTCCGAAATCACCAAGGCGCAAATCAGCCAAGGTGCTGATGTTGTCTTTGCTGCCGCAGGCGGGACCGGCGTGGGCGTACTGCAAACAGCCGCCGATGAAAACATCCTTTCGATTGGCGTAGACAGCAACCAGAACCACCTGCACCCGGGCAAGGTTCTGACGTCCATGCTAAAGCGCGTCGATGTGGCCGTGTATAATGCCATGAAGGCAGGCGAAGAGCTTGAGACCGGCACCGTCGTGACCTTGGGCCTGGCCGACGACGGTGTGGGCGTAGCACTTGACGAAAACAACGCGGATCTGGTCACCGAAGAGATGAAAACGGCGATTGAAGAAGCACGTGAAAAGATCATTAACGGCGAAGTTGAGGTGGTATCCTATTACGCCAACGACAGCTGCCCCGCCCTGGACTTCTAAGGGTGACGGCAGATGACCATAAGGGGCGGCAGGCAACTGCCGCCCCCGATGCCTTTCCGGCCATCGAGCTGAAGGGCATCTCCAAGGCGTTTGGCCCGGTGCAGGCCAACAAGGACATCTCGATCCGGGTCATGCCTGGCACGATCCACGGCATCATCGGCGAAAATGGGGCGGGTAAGTCGACCTTGATGTCGATCCTCTACGGCTTTTACAAAGCCGACAAAGGCACGATTTTCATCGCCGGCCAAAAGACAGACATCCCCGACAGCCAAGCGGCCATCGCGGCGGGCATCGGCATGGTGTTCCAGCATTTCAAGCTGGTCGAAAACTTTACGGTTCTGGAAAATATCATTCTGGGCGCCGAAGATGGCCGCCTGTTGAAACCCTCCCTGGCCAAAGCGCGCAAGTCGCTGGTCGAACTGGCCGCAGATTACGGGCTGAACGTCGAACCCGACGCGCTGGTGCAGGACATCGGCGTGGGGATGCAGCAGCGCGTAGAGATTCTAAAGGCGCTGTATCGACAGGCCGACATTCTTATTTTGGACGAACCCACCGGGGTGCTGACCCCGGCAGAGGCCGACCAGCTGTTCCGTATTCTCGGGCGTCTGCGCTCTGAGGGGAAAACCATCATCCTGATCACCCACAAGCTGCGCGAGATCATGGAGATCACCGACACCGTATCCGTCATGCGGCGCGGCGAAATGACCGCCACTGTCAAGACCGAAGACACATCGCCCGCCGAACTGGCAGAATTAATGGTAGGCCGTAAGGTCCTGTTACGGGTGGATAAAAAACCAGCCACCCCCGGCGAAGTGGTGCTGGATGTCAAAGGGCTGCGCGTGGTTGATGACAAGGGCGTCGAGCGCCTGCGCGGCGTCGATCTACAGGTACGCGCGGGTGAGGTGCTGGGGCTGGCAGGGGTTGCCGGCAACGGCCAATCCGAACTGCTTGAGGTATTGGGCGGCTATCAGGACGGTACCGGCACGGTCACCCTAAACGGTCAGGAACTGGACCTCACCGGTAAATACTCCGACGGGCGTTCGCGCCGGGCGCGCGGCGTGGCCCATGTGCCCGAAGACCGCCAGCGCGAAGGGCTGATCATGGATTTCCACGCTTGGGAAAATACGGCTTTCGGCTACCATGATGACCCTAATTATCAAAACGGTGTGCTGATGGACAACGCGGCCATCCGCGCCGACACTGTGGCCAAGATGGAGCGTTTCGACGTACGCCCCCCTGACCCCAGCCTGGCGGCCAAGAACTTTTCTGGCGGCAACCAGCAGAAAATCGTGCTGGCCCGCGAGATTGAGCGGAACCCGGACCTGCTGTTGGTCGGTCAACCCACCCGTGGCGTTGACATCGGCGCCATTGAATTTATCCACCAGCAAATCGTCGCGCTGCGCGATCAAGGCAAGGCGATCCTGCTGGTGTCGGTCGAGCTTGAAGAAATCCTCGCCCTGTCCGACCGCATTGCGGTCATGTTTGACGGGCGCATCATGGGCGAACGCCTGCCCGATCAGACCGACGAAAAAGAACTGGGGCTGCTGATGGCGGGCATCACCGACACGGACACCGAACACAGCGTGGCAGAGGTAGAGGCAAATCTTGCCCGTGCCAAAGCCAGCGAAAAGGGGGCCTGACATGGACGTGATGCCAAAATGGGCCGAGGTGATCCTCGTGCCACTGATATCGCTCTTGCTCGCCGCATTTATTTCGGCGCTGGTGATCCTTGCCATCGGCGAAGACCCGATTGCTGCCGTGAACATGATGGTCAAAGGCGCGCTGGGGTCGACCTATGGCTGGGGCTATACCCTGTATTACGCCACCAATTTCATCTTTACCGGTCTGGCGGTTTCCATCGCCTTTCACGCGCGTCTGTTCAACATCGGGGGCGAAGGTCAGGCGATGCTGGGTGGCTTGGGCGTTGCACTGGCGGTACTCTATATCCCGTGGCCCCATTGGTCGCTGGCGCTGATCGGCGCGATGGCAATGGCCGGGTTATTTGGGGCTGTCTGGGCCGCGGTACCTGGTTGGTTACAGGTCAAACGCGGCAGCCACGTGGTGATCACGACGATCATGTTCAACTTCATCGCCGCCGCGCTGCTGAATTACGTGTTGGTCAACCTCATGCGTCCCAAGGGCAGCATGGACCCGGCCAGCGCGCGTTTCCCCGACGCGACCCACCTGCCCAGCCTGCACGAAATGCTGGCGCCCATTGGCATCAATTTCTCTAAATCCGCACCGGCAAATATCTCTCTTTTTGTGGCCGTGGCGGCCTGTGTCCTGCTGTGGTTGCTGATCTGGCGCACCCGACTTGGGTACGAAATTCGCGCCTACGGCCATTCCGAACCAGCCGCGAGATACGCAGGTATCTCACCGGTGCGCATTACAATGATCGCGATGATCATTTCGGGCGCGCTGGCGGGCATGATGGCGATCAACAACGTCATGGGCGAAAGCGAACGACTGGTCTTGAACGCCACCGAAGGGGCCGGTTTCATCGGCATCGCCGTAGCCCTGATGGGGCGCAGTCACCCCTTGGGCGTGTTCATCGCCGCCCTGCTGTTCGGCTTTCTCTACCAGGGCGGGGCAGAACTGGCCCTCTGGACGTCAATTCCACGAGAGCTGATTGTGGTCATTCAGGCGCTAGTGATCCTGTTCACAGGCGCACTTGATAACATGGTGCGGATGCCGCTGGAACGATTGTTCCTGATGTGGCGCCGCCCTGGCCCGCCCAAGCCCAAACGCAACCCGGCGGAGCCTGCAAACTAATGGATTATCTTACCCTTATCCAACTGCTAGACAGTACCGTGCGCCTGGCAACACCGCTTTTGCTGGCCTGCCTGGCCGGGCTCTATTCCGAACGCGCAGGCATTTTTGACATCGGCCTGGAGGGCAAGATGCTGGCGGCGGCGTTCTTCTCGGCCGCACTTGCGTCAATCACCGGATCGGTATGGCTTGGTCTAGCCGCAGGTATCGGGGCCTCGCTGGCGCTGAGCGCGCTTCACGGGGTGGCCTCGATCACCTTTCGCGGCAATCAACTGATCTCGGGCGTGGCGATCAATTTTCTGGCCGCCGGCATGACCGTTTTGATCGCACAAGACTGGTTTGCCCAGGGCGGGCGCACCCCGTCCTTGTTTGGCGGCGCGCGGTTCGAGCCACTGACCCTGCCGGGCGCAAATGCCATTGCCGATGTCCCCTTCATCGGCCCCCTTTATGCTGAACTGATCTCTGGCCATTCTATCCTTGTCTACGTGGCCTTCGCCGCTGTGCCGTTCACGTGGTGGCTGCTGTTTCGCACCCGCTTTGGCCTGCGCCTGCGTGCCGTGGGTGAAAACCCCGCCGCGGTAGATACCGCAGGTGTGTCCGTCGTCGGCCTGCGCTACGCTGCCGTAGCAATCTGCGGTGTGCTCTGCGGAATCGCGGGCGCCTACCTCAGCACCGCCTTACAGGCGGGTTTCGTAAAGGACATGTCTGCCGGACGCGGCTTTATCGCCCTGGCGGCCCTGATATTTGCGAAATGGCGTCCTTGGTACGCGCTTTGGGCGACGCTGCTCTTTGGTCTGTTCGGCGCGCTGGAAACGCGGCCAGATGTCATCCAGTCGGTCATCGGCATCAAAGTGCAGGGGCAATTGCTGAGCGCGCTGCCCTACCTGATGACGGTGGTGATTCTTGCAGGCTTCGTTGGCAAGGCGATACCACCACGCGCCGGCGGCGAACCTTACGTAAAGGAACGCTGACGGGAACCGAGGCAAACTGGTTTTAAGGCCAGTTTGCCCCCTCCCATCATCCCATTTCGCTGCATGGCAGCAGGGTCTATTGATTTGACCCTACGTTCAGGTCTACCAATTGCCATGCAAATTTACCTGCCCATTGCCGAACTATCGGTCAACGCCTTCATGCTGCTTGGCCTTGGCGGGCTTGTGGGCATCTTGTCAGGCATGTTTGGTGTCGGGGGCGGGTTCCTGATCACGCCCCTCCTGTTCTTTGTCGGCATCCCGCCTGTCGTGGCTGTGGCCACCTCGACCAACCAGATCGTCGCCTCATCCTTTTCCGCCCTGCTGGCTCACCTCAAACGCCGCACGGTGGATTTTCGCATGGGGTGGGTGCTGCTGGCGGGCGGGCTGATCGGCTCTGCCCTTGGCATGGTGGTGTTCAACTACCTGAAATCACTGGGTCAGGTCGACCTGCTGGTGACGCTTTGCTATGTCATATTTCTGGGCATCATCGGCGCCTTGATGTTCGTCGAATCCTTCAACGCCATCCGCCGCACCCGCAAGGGCGGCCGCATCCTGCGCAAGAAACACAATTGGGTACACGGGCTGCCTTTCAAGATGCGGTTCCGTGTCTCGGGGCTTTATATTTCGGTCATCCCGCCCCTGATGGTCGGTGCCTCTGTCGGTGTATTGTCGGCCATCATGGGCGTCGGAGGCGGCTTTATCATGGTGCCGGCAATGATCTATCTCTTGGGTATGCCCACAAAGGTCGTGATCGGCACATCGCTGCTTCAGATTATCTTTGTCACCAGTTTCACCACGATGCTGCACGCCACGACGAACCAGACAGTTGATATCGTTCTGGCGGTGCTGTTGCTGGTGGGCGGCGTACTAGGCGCGCAGGTCGGCACCCGCATAGGTGTGCGCATGAAGGCAGAACAGCTGCGCATCCTTCTGGCACTGCTGGTGCTGGCGGTCTGTGGCAAGCTGGCCCTGGACCTGCTGCTGCAACCTACCGAGCTTTACAGCCTGGCCCCGGTGGCCCGGCGATGAGGCGGGTTCTGGCCTCTGTCATCGTGCTGTTCCTACTGCCGTTGGCCGCTACGGCAAACGAGGAAATCGTGCTTGGTCTCAGCCAAGCCGAAGTGTCTATAACAACCAATTTCGACGGCTCGGAAATCTTGGTCTACGGTGCCGTAAAACGCGAAACGCCGATCCCGGATGGCGCGCCGCTGCAGGTCATTGTCACCGTATCCGGCCCTTCCTTGCCGGTGCTGGTGCGGCGCAAGGAACGGCGTTTTGGCATCTGGGTCAATACCGACGCCGTCGAGGTCGACCGCGCGCCCAGCTTCTATGCCGTCGTCACATCCGGCCCTCTGTCCAAGGTCCTCAAACGTATCGAAGACCTGCGACACAAGATATCCATCCCCCGCGCGATTAGGTCGGTCGGGGCCCCGATGAACATCACCAATTCCAGTAGCTTTACCGAAGCGCTGATCCGTATCCGCACCCGCGACGGCCTGTATCATGTCATCGAAGACGGCGTGACGATTGACGAACAAACCCTGTTCCGCGCCGCCGTCGCCCTGCCCGCTGCCCTGACCGAAGGCGCCTATGACACGCGCATTTTCCTGACGCGCGGCGGCACTGTGGTGGCGCAATATGAAACGATTATCGACGTGCGCAAGGTCGGTCTGGAACGTCTGCTGTTCAACATGTCGCGCGAACAGTCGTTCCTTTATGGGGTGTTGTCGTTGATCATCGCCATCGCTGCCGGATGGGGCGCCTCTGCGGTCTTTGGTCTGCTGCGCCGCTAACCTCGGCCGATGTAGGGCATTTTTGTTGCCATCACCGTCATGAACTGCACATTTGCCGACAGGGGCAACTCGGCCATATGCAGCACGGATTTCGCCGCATGATCCACATCCATCGCGTCCATGCTTGGGTTTTGCGCTTTCAATGCGGCCACCATCGGTGTCTCGGCATTGCCGATGTCAATTTGACCGCAGGCAATGTCAAAGGGCCGCCCGTCCAGCGACAGTGATTTGGTCAGCCCGGTGATCGCATGCTTTGTCGTGGTATAACAAACCGAACCGGGCCGCGGCACATGCGCCGACAATGACCCGTTGTTGATGATGCGCCCGCCAGCGCCCTGCCCGCGCATGGCAGCAAAGGCCAGCCGTGCCGCGATGAACATCCCATGCAGATTGACCGACAACACCTGCGCCCAATCCTCAAGCGGCACCTCATCAATCGGGGCAGAGGGGCCAAACATACCCGCATTGTTAAACAGCACATCGACATGCCCGAACTGGTCAAACGCCACCTGCATCGCCTTGGCATCCGTGACATCCGCAGGCAGCGCGACCGCATGGGGATAATCCGCAGCAAAAGCGGCCAGTACCTCGGCCCGCCGTGCAATCAGCCCCACCCGCCATCCTGCGGCCAAGAAGACCTCGGCGGTGGCGCGGCCAATGCCCGAACTCGCCCCGGTGATCAGTATCGACTTCATGCAAAATCCTCTTCTGGTGCGTCCAACGTCAGGGGTGCTGCCGGCGTCGCACGCAGATCGTCGACCTGCAAAGGCCCGCTGGGCTTGCTTAACCGGTTGCGCACGACCCATATCAGCCGTTCTTGCGCGCGGGTGATGGCAACATATGCCAGCCTTTTCCACAATGGCTGGCCGGCCTCAGACCGCCCCATCCGGGCGGCCGCAAAAAGATCGGGCGCAAAGACCTGCACCGTTTCCCACTGGCTACCCTGCGCCTTGTGGATGGTCACCGCCGCGCCGTGCAGAAACGTCGCCCCCATACGCGCCGCAAAGGGAATAAAGGGCTCTTCCTCGTCCGGCTTTTCGATCTTCACGATCGACGCGGCGCTGATCTGCGGGTCCTCTGCGCCGATGACGTGCAACCGGCTAAAGCCCGGCTTGCGCCCCTCGCCCAGATACACCACCTGCGCACCCTTGATCAGACCGCGCGCCTCAAGATCCAGCCGTTTCTTGCGGTGCTTCAACGGTAATTCGATGCCATCGCAGATCAACGGCTCCCCCGCCAGCAACGCATCTTCGGGCGCGCCATGCACGGATCGGAACGCATTGATCAGCCTGATGCGCGTGGCGTTACGCCAGACCAGCACCGGACTGCGCGCCATCAGATCAACCTCGACCCGCTGGCCCCAGACCACGCGATCATCGCGGCGTGCGGCGTCTTCGATCATCCGCTCGAAATCCTCAAAGCCGAGCTGCGGATCAGCAAGAGCATGGGCCAGATCAAGGATCGGGTTATCCGCCTCCTGCCGATGCACCCGGCTAAGGTTCATCACCCGGTTTTCCGGCAACTTCTCGAACACCATTGTGCCCGACTGCCCCACCGGGGCCAACTGCGCCGGATCGCCGAACAACAGCAGCGTCGGAAATATCTCTTTCAGATCTTCGAACTGCTTGTCGTCCAGCATCGAACTTTCGTCGACAAACCCGATATCCAACGGCTCTTCACGCCGTTTCCAGCCCGTGATGAAATCACTGCCGCGCAGCCCGGCAGCAGCCAGCGCACCGGGAATGGATTTATTGTTCGCATAAAACGCCGCCGCCCGGTCCAGCGCAATTTCGGTCAGCCCTTCGACATCGACCGGGCGTTCACCGTTGCCTGTCAGCCATTCAGCGATACGCTCGTATTCCGGGTCATAAACCGGCGTATAGAGGATTCGATGGATCGTCGTCGCCGGCACGCCGCGCAGACGCAGCACGCTGGCGGCCTTGTTCGTCGGCGCCAGAATCGCTAGCGAGCGTTTGTCCCGCCGCTTGCGCGCTTCATAATCACCCGAAACAATATCGACACCCGTCGCCTCCAGCGCCTTGTAAAGCTCGGCCAGCAGCAATGTCTTGCCCGATCCTGCCTTGCCGGTTACTGCCATCACCTGATCTGCGCCACCCGGCGGCGGCATCAGCAGATTGTCGTCCAAATCAATGCCGGCACTGCGCAGCATCTCTGCCACGCTATCATGTGCTGCGGCCTGATCGTCGGAATATGTAAGGTCGGTTGATGTCATGGCGCGACCCTAAATCAGGGTCGCGCCGGGGGCCAGACAGGTTATCCTGTTTTGACCCTTCCCTCCCCTCCGGAAGGTGAAAAAGCGCGGTCAAACCATCGCCGAGACTGCGCCGGGGTCACCCCCGCCCGCTGCGCCACCCGCCCCGCGTCATCCTGATCAAAGGCCCACAACCCAACCGACACCTGATCGCGCCCGGCACCCGTGCTGCCCAGCACCTCGGGCGATGCGCCAATCATGCGGTAGATGCGCACCATGCGGGCATCAAACACCCCCACGAAATGCTTAACACCGAACCCCTGCATGATCTCGCCCCCCGCCAGCATCAGCGCTGCCGCCACTTCGGGCCCGGCCCCGCGCGCCAGACAGAATCGTGTGCATTCCCATATCAGCGGGCTGCGCAGCGGGCCGTCCAGCAAATGGGCAAAGTGGTCATTGATCATCACCGGCCCTGTTGTCGGCAAAAACCGCATCGACCCTGCGTGATCGCCCTGCGCGTCCTCCCAGATGACATATAGCGGGTCCATCGCATCATATGCGTCCCTCTCATATCCGTTCTCATCAACACTGACGTCCCAGCCCAACCGCGCCTTGAATTGGTCCGCCCGCCCCCGAAACATCCCCGCCGCCAACCGCGGAAATTTCGCCAGATCACGCCCGTAAAGATATCTCAGCATGCCGCCCCCTGATCGCCAACAATGACCAAGGTCTTAACCCTGCGCGCCTTAACACCCCGTCGACCGAGCGCGCGCCTTTTGCCCGGATCACGCAACACGCCCTCGTCTATTGGTGAAAATATTCCTCAAGGTGCGCTTGAAAGGCGCAGCACCCCTCTCAGACAACGATCAGTCCCCTGCTCAACGCGCGGGCAACCGCATGGGTGGTATTGAGCGCGCCCAACTTGAACCGCGCGCTTTCCACATAAACCCGTAGCGTGTGTTCCGAGATCGCCAAGGTATTTGCGACCTGCGCGCGGTTGTACCCAATCGCCAGCAACGTCATCGCATCGACCTCGCGCGGCGACAGCGACTGTGCCGCATCGGGGGTGCGGTTCGGCTCAAACTCCAGCGCTTTTTGATTAAAATAATGCGCAATCAGGATCAGATCGCGTCGATGGCTTTCAGTGAAATCAGCCCAGATCGCATCGTCGCAGGTATGATTTGCGGTAAACAATGCAAATTGGCCATTCGGCCCCCGGATCGGGACGGAAAACCCTTGATTGCCAATGCCATGCTGAACTGCCTCTCGTTGAAAGGCGCGCGCCGCCTTTGACGACCAGTCCAGACGCTTCCAATCCACCGGGTGAAACCGTTGGTAGCAGCCACTGACCACAGGATCGATCCGCAGGTAGTTCTGCTTTTGGTAATGTTCGGCCCAGGCGCGGTCATAGGTGCCGCAACCATATTGCGCGCCTGCGCTGTCGACCCAATGATAAACGATGTGATCAATGGCATAATGATCACGCAGCGCGACCGTTGCGTCCTGCAGCGCGTCAAGCGTATCAGCCTGCTCCAGCGCCTCCAATATCTGTTCCACCTGCGGCTGTATTCCCATGCGTCTGGCCCGTGGCCCCTTCCTTCAGCTCAGACATTTCAGCCAGGGCGACATGCGCGGTGTCATCCAACTGCTCCGCAAGGCGTGGCAGGTTGTTCGACACCGCAAATGCTCTCAGATCGGCCAACACGTCCAATATCCAGTCACTTCGCATGATGAGGGTCGTCCCTAAATGGTTAACGATTGATTAACACAACCATAGCATGTGCTGAGTTTTTACGAAATTCGCACATTTCACCTCCCCCAAAATAGCGAGAGGGGCGTTTCTAAGGCACTGATTGCAAAGGACGGTGCATCATACCAACGAAAACCCCCGCCGCAGGATGACCGCGACGGGGGTGATATAACGACGGTTTGCCACTGCTGTGGTCAGCGCGCGTCCAATGCGTCTTCAAAGGTACGCAGACCAGTTTTGGGGGCCTGCACAAGCACCGACATATTGCCGGGCTTATGTTCATTGCGCAGCATTTTCATATGCGCTTGCGGCAAGTCTTCCCAGGTAAAGACTTCGGACATGCACGGATCAAGCCGCCGCTCCAACATCAGTTTATTGGCCGCCGATGCCTGCTTGAGATGCGCAAAATGGCTGCCCTGAAGACGTTTCTGGTGCATCCACATATAGCGTACATCAAAGGTCAGGTTAAACCCGCTGGTGCCCGCGCAGATCACCACCATGCCACCCTTTTTCACGACAAAGGTAGAAACCGGGAACGTCGCCTCGCCGGGGTGTTCGAACACCATGTCGACGTTCACGCCCTTGCCGGTGATATCCCAGATCGCTTTGCCGAACTTTCGCGTTTCGTTGAACCATTCCTTGTATTCCGGCGTGTTCACGGTGGGCAATTGCCCCCAGCACTTGAAATCCTTGCGGTTCAGCACGCCCTTGGCCCCCAGATCCATCACGAACTGGCGCTTGCTCTCGTCAGAAATAACCCCGATCGCATTCGCCCCGGCCGTGTTGATCAGCTGGATCGCGTAAGAACCCAAGCCACCCGATGCACCCCAGACCAATACGTTCTGCCCCGGTTTCAGGTCATGCGGTTCGTGGCCGAACAGCATCCGATAAGCGGTGGCTAGCGTCAGTGTGTAGCACGCGCTTTCCTCCCAGGTCAGGTGCTTGGGGCGCGGCATAAGCTGCTGACTTTGTACGCGTGTGAACTGCGCAAACGACCCGTCGGGTGTCTCATAGCCCCATATGCGTTGGCTTGGGGAATACATCGGATCGCCGCCGTTACATTCCTCGTCGTCGCCATCGTCTTGGTTGCAGTGGATCACCACCTCGTCACCGACCTTCCAGCGCTTTACCTTGTCGCCCACAGCCCAGACGATGCCCGAGGCATCAGAGCCCGCGATATGATAGGGCTGCTTGTGACCGTCAAACGGGCTGATTGGCACGCCGCGCGCGGCCCAGACACCGTTATAATTGACGCCGGCAGCCATCACCAGCACCAGCACATCCTGGCTGTCGAGCTGCGGTACATCGACAACTTCCTGCAGCATCGCACTGTCCGGGTCGCCATGCCGTTCGCGCCGGATCGCCCAGGCGTACATCTGTTTCGGGACATGCCCCATGGGGGGCATTTCGCCCAGCTCATAGAGGTCCTTTTCGGGTGCGTCATATGCCGCGTGCTTGGTGTCCAGTGCCATGCGGGCCTCCTGATCTTTACAGCTTTTCAACTTGAATGCCGCAATGCAGAATCGCGGCGGCTCCCCCATGGGATAAGATCGGTCACGCAACAATGCAACCCTAGTAAAACTATTTTTGTAACTTTATGACCCAGCAGGTGCAGAAAACTCCTTCGCATCCGCAGCATTCTGAGCAAAGAAATGTGTGATGGAATTTGCGTAGAAGCGCAGGACCGGCGCCTGATCCACCTCGATCCGCCATTCCGCACCCTCACGCAGGATCACGCCCCGCTTGGCCAGACGCGCGGTGGCAAGGCTCACCTCTTCTGGCAGGCTCTCGGGCTTTGGCACGCGGTTGCCGGGAGGGACGCTGGCCAAGGCTTCGCCGACCCTGACCAATAGCGCCTCTTCACTCAGCGGGGTGTCACTGCGCAACAGCACATGCGCAATCAGCGGCACCACCAGCACCGGCATCGCATCGGTGATGCGCTGCATCAGCAGTTGCGACAGATCTTCAACGCTCAGCCCCTCGCCGCCGCCCCGCATCGACACGGGCGCGCCAAAGGCGACCGCCGCCGCGCCAAAGCGCGTTTCCTTGCCGCGCAACCGCCGCCACAGCTTGCGCAGCACAAACCCAACCACCACGGTGATCCGCGCACCAAAACGACGGTCACCGCGCTGGTCGGCCGCGATCAACACACGGTCCTCAAGCACCCTGTCATAGTTGATCGCAACCGGCACAAACACGATGTCGCGCTCACCTTCCGGGTCAAACCCTTCCACCACGTAGGACAGTAGTCCCATCTTGGGCGGTTGCACGGCACCATTCAGGCTCAACCCGCCTTCGGGATAAATCGCCTGTGTGACGCCGCCTGCTGTGGCCAGTTGCACGTAACGCGCCAATACCTTGCGATACAGCGCCCCGCGCGACCGGCGCCTGATGAAATATGCCCCAAGCGACCGGATAAACCGGCTCAGCGGCCAGACCCGCGCCCATTCCCCCACGGCATAGCTTAGCGCCGAAGACCGCGCCGCCAGATATGTCACCAACATATAATCCATGTTCGAGCGGTGGTTCATGATGAACACCACGGTCGCATCCTTGGGGATCGCGGCAAAAGTCACTTCGTTGCTGCTGGCCGTCTCAACCCGGTAAACGGCATTCGCCAGCAGACGGGCCAAACGTATGCCAAAGCTAAAATAGGCAAACGCGGAAAAGCTGGGCACGATCTCGCGCGCGTATTCCCGCGCCTTTTGAAAGGCCACGTTTTCGGGCACGCCATTGGCGCGGGCATGGTTGACGATCTCTTGGGTGACTTCAGGATCATAGATCAGGCGCTGGATCATGTCGTGCCGCCGCGCCAGCTTGAACGGCTCAATCGGCCGCGTCAGTCGCGTATTCAGCCGCGCCACAGCCCGTTCCAACCGGCGGCGAAAGAACCAGCGCACCGATGGCAGCAGAAAGTGGCTTAGCGCCGTGACGGCGGCAAATACCAAGATGAGGATGAAAAGCCACAGGGGCAATTGCACAGTTTGCGTCATGAACAGCACCCTTACAGGGCCGCAGGACAAGGACAATATCTAACTGAACCACGCGATCTGACCAGTAACGCCAGACCCACAGGACGCGTGTCACAACCCCGCGACTGCCACGACCCGGATTTCAATCTCGCAGGCAGCGGCGGAAATCTCACTACATAGGGATGCCGCAACGCAGCGAATTGACACCGCCATAAAGTTTCCCCTATGAACGTTGTGACGCAATAATATTGCCAACACGATTGATAGAGGCCCGCAATGTCGCACCCGCAGAAAGACCGCCCCTGGCTGATCCGTACCTACGCGGGTCATTCGACCGCCGCCGCTTCTAACGCGCTCTACCGGTCCAATCTTGCGCGGGGCCAGACCGGGCTTTCAGTCGCCTTCGACCTGCCGACGCAGACCGGTTATGACAGTGATCACGTGCTGGCGCGCGGTGAAGTGGGCAAAGTTGGCGTGCCGGTGTCCCATCTGGGCGACATGCGGGCGTTGTTTGACGGTATTCCTCTGGATCAGATGAACACCTCGATGACGATCAACGCCACCGCACCTTGGCTTCTTGCGCTCTATATCGCAGTGGCAGAAGAACAGGGCGCGGATATATCGGCGCTGCAAGGCACGGTGCAGAATGACCTGATCAAGGAATATCTCAGCCGCGGCACCTATATATGTCCACCTGCACCGAGCCTGCGCATGATCGCGGATGTGGCCGAATACTGCTATACAAACGTGCCAAAATGGAACCCGATGAACGTCTGTTCCTATCACCTGCAAGAGGCCGGTGCGACACCGGAGCAGGAACTGGCCTTTGCCCTTGCCACCGCGACCGCCGTATTGGATGCACTGAAACCCCGCGTGCCCGACGCCGACTTTCCCGCGCTGGTTGGGCGTATTTCGTTTTTCGTAAATGCCGGCATTCGGTTTGTCACCGAAATGTGCAAGATGCGCGCCTTTGTCGACCTGTGGGATGAAATCTGCCGCGACCGCTATGGGGTAGAAGACCCGAAATTCCGACGTTTCAGATATGGTGTGCAGGTTAATTCGCTGGGGCTGACCGAACAGCAGCCAGAAAACAATGTCTATCGTATTCTGATTGAAATGCTGGCTGTGACCCTTTCCAAAAAAGCCCGCGCCCGCGCCGTGCAATTGCCTGCCTGGAATGAGGCGCTTGGCCTGCCCCGGCCCTGGGACCAGCAATGGTCGATGCGGATGCAGCAGATTATGGCGCATGAAACCGATCTGTTGGAATTCGACGATCTATTTGATGGCAATCCAGCCGTGGACGCCAAGGTTGAATTGCTCAAGGACGGCGCACGGGCCGAATTGGCCAATCTGGATGGAATGGGTGGTGCGATTTCCGCAATTGATTACATGAAGGGTCGCCTTGTTGATAGCAACGCCGACCGCCTGCGCCGCATCGAAAGCGGAGAAACCGTAGTGGTGGGTGTCAACAAATGGCAACAGGGCGAACCCTCACCACTGATGACCGGCGAAGGCGACATCATGCAGTCCGACCCCGGCGCCGAGGCCGATCAACTGGCGCGACTGGCCGCGTGGCGTGACACCCGCGATACCGCAGCCGTTACGCAGGCATTGACCGATCTGCGCGCCGCCGCAGCGGCAGGCGATAACGTGATGCCCGCCTCCATCGCAGCGGCCAAGGCCGGGGTGACCACTGGCGAATGGGCCGCACAAATGCGTGCCGTACATGGCGAATACCGTGGCCCCACAGGTGTCGCTGCCGGACAATCGAACAAGACCGAAGGCCTGGATGATCTGCGCGATGCCGTGAATGCAGTCAGTGACCGGCTGGGGCGGCGATTGAAATTCCTCGTCGGCAAACCGGGTCTGGATGGTCATTCCAATGGGGCCGAACAAATCGCCGTACGCGCCCGCGACTGCGGTATGGATATCGCTTATGAGGGCATCCGCCTGACCCCAGCAGAGATCGTCACCGCCGCGCGCGATGATGCGGCGCATGTTGTCGGTCTGTCGATCCTGTCCGGTTCTCATATTCCGCTGGTCGAAGATTTAATGGCACAAATGCGTGCCGCCGGGCTGGGTGCTATTCCCGTAATTGTCGGCGGTATCATTCCCGAAGAAGACGCTAAACGATTGCGTGAAATTGGCGTGGCAAGGGTCTATACCCCCAAGGATTTCGAATTGAATACAATCATGGCCGATATTGTATCACTGGTTGATCCTGAATCCGTTGCTGCAGAGTAATCTGACACAAAAATGTAGATGCGCTCTCCGGAGTTTCCCTATATCTGCGCATATCTGTACATTTCTTCGAGGAAGGAAATTATGACAATTGATCTCAAATCCATGTCTCGCAAACAGCTCGAAAAGCATTTGCTAGATGTGAAAAAGGCACTGCATGCTGCGCAGACGCGTGAACGCCGTCAGGCACTGAAGGCAGCCGAAACTGCTGCCGCTGAATTCGGGTTTTCGCTGGGTGAATTGACCCAAGACGAAAAGACCGTGAAAAAGCCCAAGAAAACAAAGGCTGTAGCGGCAAAACCTAAATCCAAGCCGCAATTCGCGAACCCGGCAGATCGCAGCCAGACCTGGACCGGAAAAGGCCGTCAGCCGAATTGGTTTCGCGCCGAAGTTGAAAAAGGCACAAGTGCGGATTCCATGCGCGTCTGAATTCGCGTGCATTAAAGCCGTCCAATAAAAACATCCCGCCCTGGCATAACGTCTGCGGCGGGATGTTTTTTGACCCCTTGCCGCCGTCGGGTGGCAGGGGCAAACTTATCCGCATAACAACAGGAGACCACTAGATGTCGGTTCATATTGGCGCCAAACCCGGCGATTACGCACAAACCGTTTTGATGCCCGGCGACCCTTATCGCGCCAAGTGGGCGGCTGAAACATTTTTGCAGGATGTGACGCTGGTGAACGAAGTGCGCGGCATGCTGGGCTTTACCGGCACATGGCGCGGCAACAAGGTCAGCATTCAAGGGTCCGGAATGGGGATGCCCTCGCTGTCGATCTACGCCAACGAATTGATGAGCGAATTTGACGCACAGACACTGATCCGAATTGGGTCGTGTGGCGGAATGCAGGCCCATGTGGGCATCCGCGACGTGATCATAGCCATGACCGCCAGCACGATCACCTCCCCCTCGTCCGGTATCTTTCGCGAATTGAACTATGCCCCTTGCGCCGACTGGGGCCTGCTGCGCGCGGCCGTTGCCGCCGCCGAAACCCGGGCAACAACAACGCACGTAGGCGGGATTTATTCTTCAGATGTCTTTTACGCCGAGCGCCCCGATCTGGATGAACAGATGGTACGCCATGGTATTCTGGGCGTCGAAATGGAAGCGGCCGAGCTCTATACGCTGGCTGCGCGCCACAAGCGCCGGGCGCTGGCGATCCTGACGGTCAGCGACCACCTGCAAACGGGCGAGGCTTTGCCGTCCGAGGACCGTGAAAAATCTTTTGGTGATATGGTCGAGATCGCGCTTGAAGCGGCGTTTTCGTAAAGCATCTATTACCATTTAATTGAGGGGGGGGGCGTCCCCCCTCTAACTCGCCAAAGTTCATGCAGCACGATGATGTGCAATCAGGCGTTTTGCCCCGCCAGACGGCCTGAATATAGACAGCCACCAAGAAACGTACCTTCCAGCGCATTATACCCGTGGTAACCCCCACCGCCAAAGCCACAGACTTCGCCCGCCGCAAACAGGCCGGGCAACACGTCACCCGCCGGGGTCAGCACGCGGCCCTGCGCATCGCTGTGCAGCCCCCCCAGAGATTTCCGCGTCAGGACATTCAGCCGCACGGCGATCAGCGGGCCATTTGCAGCATCGAGGATTGCATGCGGTTTCGCAGTACGGATCAGCCTGTCGCCGCGATACGCCCGCGCCCCGCGGATCGCAGTGATCTGCGCGTCCTTCGCGAAAGGATTGGTCAGTTGCCCGTCACGCGCGATAATCTGGGCGCGGATGTGGTCTGGGTCCAGCGGGTGATCAGGCGTCAGTTCGTTCATCCGATTGATCAGCGTATCAAGGTCATCTGCCACGATAAAATCCGCGCCCTTCTCCTTGAACGCCTCGACCGCTGGGGTGGCCCCCTTGCCCAGACGCGCGCGGAATACATCCCGCCAACCGCCATCCGTCAGGTCAGGGTTCTGTTCGGAGCCTGACAGCGCAAATTCCTTTTCGATGATTTTCTGCGTCAGAATAAACCAACTGTGTTCGCCCGCCTGTAGAATGCGCCGCAGGGTCGACAGCGTGTCGAAACCCGGCAGGCAGGGCGCCTGCATCCGATCGCCGCGTGCATCAAACCACAGCGATGACGGACCCGGCAGAATGCGGATGCCATGGTTGGGCCAGATCGGGTTCCAATTCTGGATGCCTTCACAATAGTGCCACATGCGATCCTCGTTAATCAGCCCGGCCCCGGCACTTGCCGCAATGGCGTGCATCTTACCATCGACGTAGTCCGGCACCCCGCTGATCATCTGCTTGGGCGCGGAGCCAAGCCGGTCTGTGGGCCAGTGTTTGCGCACCAGATCGTGATTGGCGCCGATGCCCCCTGTGGTCAGGATCACCGCCTCGGCCCGCTGTTCAAACGCACCAATAGTCTCGCGCCCGCTGCTGGCCCCACGCGGTGCGTCACTCTCTGCCAGAACATCGCCCGCCACGCCCATCACCGCACCGTTCTGTATAATCAAACGCGTGGCGCGATGCCGAAACGCCAGACGCAGCTTTCCCGTTGCCGCATGATCGGCCATCAACGCGGCAAAGGGCGCGACCACGCCAGTGCCGGTGCCCCAGGTGATGTGGAACCGCGGCACCGAATTGCCGTGGCCATGGGCCTGCGCGCCGCCACGTTCGGCCCAACCAACCACCGGAAACCAGCGCAGCCCAAGCCCCTGTAGCCAAGGGCGCATATCGCCCGCTGACCATTCGACAAAGCCTTCGGCAAGTGCGCGGGGATTGGCATCCTCTGCCCGGTCAAACTGGGCCGACCCCATCCAATCGCTGAGTGCCAGCTCGGCACTGTCTCGGATGCCCATGCGGCGTTGCTCAGGGGTGTTGACCATGAACAACCCGCCAAGCGACCAGAACGCCTGCCCCCCAAGGCTTTGCGGGCCTTCCTGGTCCATCAGCAGCACGCGGCGTCCGCGCAGGACCGCCTCATGCGCGGCAACCATCCCGGCCAGCCCCGCCCCCACGATGATAATATCCGGTGTGAAACCCTGATCTGCCACGGCACCCCTCCCTGTTCAGGTCAGAGTGCGAGCGGGCTGCGCCAAAAGCAATCCCCGGCAAGCGGCCGTGCCTAGAGACGTGGCGTGTCCATCCGTTTCAGGCAGCGATCCGGCGGGCCTTCACTGCGGAACGCTTCGGCTCCGCAGGCGGTGCATTGGTATTTGCGCAGCGTGCCCCTGTCGCCGGTGCGGTCCTCACGCCATCGGCAATCGCGTGTGGCCGCGCCCCGGCGCGCCACAATTGCGACGATCACAAGGGCAATGACGAAGATAAGGGGGATCAGCATAAGAGATCAGGCGGCCCGGTACACGCCGGGCCGCACCTGCGGTCAAATGGTGCGTTCGACCATCAGTTTCTTGATATTCGCGATCGCCGCTGCTGGGTTCAGGCCCTTGGGGCATGTCTTGGCGCAGTTCATGATCGTATGGCACCGGTAAAGCTTGAACGGGTCCTCAAGATCGTCCAGACGCACGCCCGTCGCCTCGTCGCGGCTGTCGATGATCCAGCGGTAGGCGTGCAGCAAGGCTGCTGGCCCAAGGTAGCGGTCGCCGTTCCACCAGTAGCTGGGGCAGGACGTCGAACAGCAGGCGCACATGATACATTCATATAGCCCGTCCAGCTTGGCACGGTCGTCGATCGACTGCTTCCATTCCGTCGCGGGTGCCGGCGTGTCGGTGTCCAGCCACGGCATGATGCTGGCATGCTGGGCGTAGAAATGCGTAAGGTCGGGGATCAGGTCTTTGACCACGGGCATATGCGGCAGCGGGTAAATCTTCACCACGCCGTTGATCTCTTCCATGCCGTAGGTGCAGGCCAGCGTGTTGATCCCGTCGATGTTCATCGCACAAGAGCCGCAAATCCCCTCGCGGCAGGAACGCCGGAAGGTCAGCGTAGGGTCAATCTCGTTTTTGATCTTGATCAAGGCATCAAGGATCATCGGACCGCAATCGTCCATGTCGACAAAATAGGTGTCCAGCGCCGGGTTTTTGCCGTCGTCCGGGTTCCAGCGGTAGATGTGGAACTCGCGCAGATTGGTGGCGCCTTGCGGCTTTGGCCAAGTTTTACCGCTGGTCATGCGCGAATTTTTGGGAAGCGTCAGTTGAACCATTTTGCGTCTCCTAGAGCGTCAGGCCGGCTGCGGGGGCGGCAGCGAGCAGACAAGTTCGGGTTTCGGGACGTGACAGCACCGTGCGCACGGTCGCGACAGCCGTATCGTCTACACCGACGACGGCCGCGCGGGCCAACTCGCGCAATTCCAGCGCATCGGCATTGTCGATGATACAGTCGGTAAAGGGGGTGATCAGTTGCTTTGGCACCTGCGGGAAACGGGTGGCCAAAATTTCTGTCACCACCCCTTTGGACCCTTGGCGCGCGGTGTCATCCACGGCGCGCTGCACTTCGACACAGCCCGACAACGCGGCAAGGCAGGCGGCAATTAAGACGATGCGCATGATCAATACACCCGCGCTTTGGGGGCAATTTTCTTGAGGTCGATGCCGCCCTCGTCCTGGGTGGTAAGCGGGTCTAGGTGAACGGCGCGGTAGGTCAGATTGGCCTTGTTGCCGTCGAACCATGCCAGCGAATGCTTGCGCCACTCATTGTCGTCTCGATCCGGGTAATCCTCATGCGCGTGGGCGCCCCGGCTTTCCTTGCGCGCGGCAGCAGCGGTGATGGTGGCTGTCGCGTTGGGCATCAGGTTGGTCAGCTCTAGCGTTTCCATCAGATCAGAGTTCCACACCAGGCTGCGGTCGGTGACATGCAGATCGGCCAGCTTGTCAGCCACTTCGATCATTTTCACGCGACCCTCTTCCAGCGTCTTGTCGGTGCGGAACACGGCAGCGTCGGCCTGCATGGTCTTTTGCATTTCAAGACGCAGGTCGGCCGTGGGCGTGCCGCCCTTGGCATGGCGCAGCCCGTCAAACCGGTCAAATGCCTTTTCAACGGATGCAAGGTTCGGCTTGGGCACCGCGGTGTTCGGATCAACGATCTTGGCCGCGCGGATCGCAGCGGCGCGACCGAATACAACAAGGTCAATGAGCGAGTTAGACCCAAGGCGGTTCGCCCCGTGAACGCTTGCACAGCCCGCTTCGCCCACGGCCATCAGGCCGGGCGCAATCGCATCGGAGTTATCGGCGGTGGGGTTCAACACTTCGCCCCAGTAATTTGTCGGAATGCCGCCCATGTTATAGTGAACCGTCGGCAAAACCGGGATCGGCTCTTTTGTGAGGTCCACACCGGCAAAGATACGCGCACTTTCAGAAATGCCCGGCAGACGCAGGTCCAGCGTTTCTGGCGGCAAGTGGTTCAGGTGCAGGTGAATGTGGTCTTTGTTCTCACCCACGCCACGGCCTTCGCGAATTTCCATCGTCATACAGCGCGAAACAACGTCGCGCGACGCCAGATCCTTGTAGGTCGGCGCATAGCGTTCCATGAAACGCTCGCCTTCGGAGTTGGTCAGATATCCACCTTCGCCACGGGCACCCTCGGTAATAAGGCAGCCGGCGCCGTAAATGCCGGTCGGGTGAAATTGAACGAATTCCATGTCTTGCAGGGGCAGACCCGCGCGCGCAGCCATCCCGCCGCCATCGCCGGTGCAGGTATGGGCCGATGTCGCGCTGAAATAGGCGCGGCCATAGCCGCCAGTTGCCAACACGACCATCTTGGCACTGAACAGGTGCATGGTGCCATCGTCCAGCTTCCAGCACAGCACACCCTGGCAGACGCCATCATCCGACATGATCAGATCAATGGCGAAATATTCGATGTAGAATTCCGCATTATGTTTCAGGCTCTGGCCATAAAGCGTGTGCAGAATGGCGTGACCGGTGCGGTCAGCCGCAGCACAGGTGCGCTGCACGGGCGGACCTTCGCCAAATTCGGTGGTATGGCCGCCAAAGGGCCGTTGGTAGATCTTGCCCTCTTCAGTGCGCGAAAACGGCACCCCGTAATGCTCAAGCTCATAAACCGCCTTGGGCGCTTCGCGGGCCAGGTATTCCATTGCATCGGTGTCGCCAAGCCAGTCAGAGCCCTTGACCGTGTCATACATATGCCACTGCCAGTTGTCGGGGCCCATATTGCTCAGCGAGGCGGCAATGCCGCCCTGTGCCGCAACGGTGTGCGACCGGGTCGGGAATACCTTGGACACACAGGCCGTGCGCAGCCCTTGTTCAGCCATGCCCAATGTCGCGCGCAGGCCAGCGCCGCCTGCCCCCACAACTACAACGTCATATTCGTGGGTTTCATATTCATATGCTGCCATTTGGTCAGACTCCCGGCTTGTGCGTATTTGGTTTACAGGGCGAGCTTGGCGATGGCGAAAACGCCAATGGCCGCAGCGCCGTAGCTGATACAGGTCATCACAATAATCGCGACCTTCTGAGACAGCCCGTGTACGTAATCTTCGATCAGCACCTGCACCCCGTCGTTAAAGTGTTTGAACACCACTACAATCGTGAGCGCCGCCACAATCGCCGGGAAAGGCCGCGCGTAATAGGCGAGGATATCTTCGTAAGAGCCGCCCAGCGCGCTGCCAAAGGTAAAGACAAACAACGGAATCAGCACGAGCAGCGCCACGGCGCTGACCTTCATCGCCCAAAAATGTGCGGTGCCGGATTTCGCGGAGCCAAGGCCACGGGCGCGCTTGCGGTCTGTGAGAAATGCCATCGGGGCCTCCTTAAATCACGAAAACGGTGAGGATGGTCAGCACAACCGACCCAATAAGAGCCGCCCAGCCCATCTTTTCAGCCGTGGGAATATCAAGGCCACGCCCGGTATCCCAGATCAGATGACGAATGCCCGTCAGCGTGTGATACCACAGCCCAAGAAGCGACAGCACCATCACCAGATCGCCGAACCAACTGGTCAGCAGCCCGTTCACGGTGTCAAAGTAACCGGCAGATGTCGCGGCCGCGAGGAACCACCACACAATCAGCAACGCTGAAACCAGCATGGCATTGCCTGTGATCCTAGTGAGGATGGAGGTCATCGAAGTTAATTGTGGGCGGTAGATCGTAATATGCGGAGAAAGCGGGCGGTTGCCCCGGTTCACATCGGCCATTGTGCGGTCCTTTGTCCTGTACTTTGCCCCTTGTTACTGGTTTTTCCAGCCCTGTCACGTGGTCTGCGCGGGAATCTGCGCCAAAACACAGGCCAACCAGATAAAAGTGATGCGTTTTTTCTCTATTGATGAATTTTGTGATCACACGAATGTCGCCTGTGATCACAATTAACGCTGGACGGCAAGATTGCTCAGCTGCTCCGTGGTTTCACGCTGTAGTTTCCGCCTGATCTGAGCCGGGTAATCCGCGAACCCGTTAGCAGTGATCACAAAAGCGCCCTCACCCGCAATTAGATTCTCAAAAAAATATGCAGTAAGGTCATCATTGTCGGTTTCTATTGCCAAGGCATTGACCGTGATCTCCTGCGCCGCCAGTCTCGCGCGCAGTTCAGCAGGCTCAATCCCCTCGTTTGACCGCCCATCTCCCGAGACATCAATCACCTTGCGGCGGCAGTCGGGCTGTTGCGCCAGCAGATCAATCGACAGCGCCACCGCCTCGCCCACCGCGGTCGAAAAATTGCGCCATGCGCGGGGGTTGTGCGCGATATCTTTGGCCAGCGCGGCCACATCTGCTTCGTTTGCAATCGCGATCCACGGCAGTGTCTGCACCTGTCGCGACGCGCCCGACCATTGCACCAGCGTAACTTTCGTGGCCTGCGCGATCAGCGCGTCTGTCACGATGCCGTCGCGCAACGCAGTGGCAAGCCCATCCATCTGGGTGCGGTATTCATCGTTGTCCACAGACCCCGAGACATCCACTGCCAGCACCAGCGCAAGGTCACAGGCGGCGGCAAAAGATGGCCAAACGGCCAGAATGGCAGCAAATAAATGGCGCATGATCCGAACATACCATGACGCGCAGGCGTCGCGCATGACAAATACGTCAGGCGCCCCGAGGGTCGAACCCTAGGCTAAACACGTTAAATATGGTGGAGATAGCCAACGCCCGCGCAGGTCCGGCAACGCATCGTTTTCAGCCCGAAACAAGACGTGCAGCGCGCGTGTGTCGGTTGCCCCCGACTGTCGCGCCCGGCCAGAACTTGCCCCCTGCCACCGCAGAATTCACAGGGTAGTCGACCCGTCGCATGGCAGCGGGTGCAGGCCTGAGGCACAGACTTTGCCTTTTGTTGAGGTGCGTTATCCCACATGACGCTACGGGTCCCTTACGATACAACAAGAAACCGGATGCCTTGTTTAGGCCGCCGTGGCAGTGATCCTATCCCCCAAATACGGCAGCAGTGAGGCTGGCCCAGCGCCTGTGCAAATGCCTCCAAAAACGAAAAAAGCGCGCCACAGCGGGCGCGCCTTTCGTTGTCATGCCGACAGGTTCAGCTTAGCGAGCCGTCGATACCTTTACAGGCTTCGACCAGACCCTTAACCGCCTTAACGGAATTGTCGAACATCGCCTGTTCGTCTTTATTCATCGAAATCTCGACAACACGTTCAACACCACCGGCACCAATTACCGTCGGCACGCCGACGTAAAATCCGTTGAGGCCGTAAGCACCATCCACGTAAGCGGCACAAGGCAGCACGCGCTTTTGGTCCTTCAAATAGCTTTCGGCCATCTCGACCGCGCTGGTAGCAGGCGCATAGAACGCGGAGCCAGTCTTCAGCAGGCCTACAATCTCGGCCCCGCCGTCACGGGTGCGCTGAACGATCGCGTCCAGTTTCTCCTGTGTGGTCCAGCCCATCTTCACCAGATCCGGCAGCGGAATGCCACCAACGGTGGAGTAACGCACCAGCGGCACCATCGTGTCGCCATGGCCGCCTAGCACAAATGCTGTGACGTCTTTCATCGACACGTTGAATTCGCTCGCCAGGAAGTGACGGAAACGCGCCGAATCAAGCACACCGGCCATACCGCAGACTTTTTCATGCGGCAGGCCAGAGAATTCGCGCAGCGCCCAGACCATCGCATCCAGCGGGTTGGTGATGCAGATGACAAAGGCGTCAGGCGCGTGTTTCGCAATGCCTTCACCGACCGATTTCATTACTTTGAGGTTGATGCCCAACAAGTCATCACGGCTCATGCCGGGCTTGCGCGCGACACCGGCGGTCACGATACATACGTCCGCGCCTGCGATGTCTGCGTAATCCTGGGTGCCTGACAGCGTGGCGTCAAACTTGCCCGCAGGGCCGGAGGAGGCGATATCAAGCGCCTTGCCTTCAGGTGTGCCCTCGGCGATGTCGAACAGGACAACATCGCCCAGTTCTTTCAATGCTACGAGATGGGCAAGTGTGCCGCCGATTTGCCCCGCGCCAATAAGCGCGATCTTGGGTCTGGCCATGTTCAAGTCTCCGACAGAGGTTGCATTCGCGCCCCGGATAGCGAAATGCGGCGCGCCGTGCAAGTTGCGCGACAGCCCGACCTCTACCACGGACCTCACCCAGCGAAAAAGGGCCGCCCGGTTAAGGGCAGCCCAATCATGTCAGTTAGACAGTACCAGAGTTAGTCTTCGTATTCTGGCAGGTTCTCCAGCTTCTCTTCTGTGCTGTCGACGTAGATGCGGAAATCATTCGCGTCACCTTTGCCGATGATCTGCAGCTCTTCAAAGGACAGCTTTACCGTGTGCTCGCCCAGGCCGAGGAAGCCACCGATGTCAGCCAGAACATGTGTGATCTTGCCGCTGTCGTCGACGATCAGCTCGTCAATTTCACCGATGTCTTCGTCTTCAACACCATAGATACGTGCGCCTTCCAGATCGTCAGCGGTCATTTCTGTCCACTCAACGTCGGCATAGCCGTCACGGGCCACTTTCGTACGTGGCAGCATGTCGCGCTCCATGGACTTGTCCACGTCAGCAGCCATTTCCTTGGTCTCTGCTTCAGCTTCTGCGGCCATTTCTTCGGTCTTCACTTCGGCGTTTTCAGCCGTTTCTTCGGTTTCGGCTTCGACGTTAGCAGCAACCTGCTCGGCGTCGGCTTCAACTTTTTCAGCTTCGGCGTTCATGTCACGCTCAAACGCAGGGGCATTTTCCAGCATCTCTTTCGAGGTGTTTACAACCAGAAAACGGTCGTTGCTGTCGCCTTCTTCACGAACGATGCGGATGTCGTCCATTGAAACGCTGACGTCGCGCTCGCCCAAGCCGAGGAAACCGCCAACACCCAGAATCACAGCAGTAACTTCGCCGTCGGCATTGATGATGATGTCATTGATTTCGCCAATGTCATCCCATTCTTTTTCGCCGCCGTCCGCGATTGTCATATCGGCGTCCATTTCGGCTTCGGAATTGTAGATCCGCATGCCGATCAGGTCGGACGCCAGAAAGTCGGTTTCTTGTACTGTGACGCTACCAAAGGCGTTAGCGTGCGCATCAGCATATACCGCGCCGGACATGGTCAGCAGGACAGCAGTTGTGCTCAGAAAACGTTTCATAATAGATACTCCTATATTTTTTCTTGACGCTTGTTGCGCCTCTGCCAGCACAACCCGAATTGCGGAGACTTGTTCCGACACATTTGCGAAAATTTTGGTGACGACATAAAATATGACATACTGACCCTCGATTGGACGTTCTTCCTGATCGCCGGACCCGCCGTTATCTTTGCCGGTATTTCCAAGGCCGGTTTCGGCTCAGGCGCGGCCTTTGCCTCGGCCACGGCACTGGCATTGGTTGTCGAACCGGGGCTGGCACTTGGGGTCATGTTGCCGTTGCTCATGTTGATCGACGCGGCGACGCTGAAACCCTATTGGCGCAAATGGGGCGCACGCGAAACCTGGCTGCTGACACTTGGGGGCCTGCCCGGCGTGGCCATAGGGGCGGCGCTCTACCGCGTTGCCTCGCCTGATGTGCTGCGGCTGCTGATCGGCGCGATATCTGTGGGCTTTGTGATCTGGCAACTTTGCCTGCGCCGCGGATGGCTGCGCCCCGGCTCAAGGCCCATGCCCGAATGGGGGGCCGCGTTAATCGGTGTTGGCGTCGGTTTCACCAGCTTTGTCAGCCACGCGGGCGGACCCCTTGCCGCGGTTTATCTTCTGGGCCGCGACCTTGGCAAAACCGGGTTTCAGGCGACCACCGTGCTGGTGTTCTGGATACTTAACATCGCCAAATTCATTCCTTATGCCATTCTGGGCATGTTCACTTGGGAAACGGCACAGGCCAATCTTGTGCTGGCTCCCTTTGCGCTGCTGGGCGCATGGCTTGGCGTGCGCGCCCATCATCTCGTGCCGGAGCGGGTGTTCTTTGCGCTGACCTACATATTGCTGTTGATCACCGGCAGCAAACTGATTTGGGATGGGGTGACCTAGGGTTTGGCCACAGTCAGGTGCGAGCACGCAAAAAGGGCTGCCCTCAGACAGCCCCGTGCTCATACATCATCGGGCGTGGCGCCCGTCAGGCGTCGTTGCCGTCAGGCGTCGTTGCCCTTGGCGGGCAATGCCTCGGCCAATTCTTCGAATGCCTGACCTGATGCCACCAGACAGGTAATGCCGTTGGGTCGCGTGACGGTAATCGTCCAACTGCCGGTCTCGGCAGAGGCGAATACCTCAACCACCGCGTTATTTGCCCCCAAACCGATCGACTGGCGCGTTTCGCCATAGCCATCAGCCAGCCGCGTGACGACTGCCTCGCGCGGACCGCAATTGCGCGGGTTCTCGGCCGCTACGTTTGTGGTCGTGGCCAGCAACAGCGCCGCAGCGGCGCTCAGCACCACAAAGTGAAAAATCTTGACTGTGCGTTTCATAGCTTCTTGCCTTCATTCAAAAGACGTCGCCCTAGGATCAACTGGCAGGCCGGGATTTTCCCGATGTGATCCGGGCAGCCCCGGTTAAAACGAATGTCCCGATCTCTCTTTTCGCATTCTATCCTGGCCCTGCCGTAACGGCCCTCCGAGAAGATGTGACCGCTACAGATTGCAACGCAGGTTTGAAATATAGGTTAACGCGGCGCACGCATGACTGTTGCATTTGATATTTGCTGCACTGCGGCACGTTTGCCCTTGAACTTTTCAGACAAAAATGCCCCTTTATGCGCAACAATCTTAGCGCTCGGGTCTTGCCCGCGCCCATACCCTGTCGGAGCCGCCTATGCCCCCCTTTATCCGTCCCCTGCGATCGGTCCTCTATATCCCGGCGTCAAAGCCCCGCGCCCTCGACAAGGCTCGCGGCCTGTCCTGCGACGCGATCATCTTTGACCTCGAAGATGCGGTCACCCCAGATGAAAAGGGGGCAGCCCGCACAACGCTGGCTGAGGCACTGGATCAGGGCGGCTATGGCGCGCGGCTGCGGGTGATCCGCATTAACGGGCTGGATACCGAATGGGTCAAAGAAGACGCCCGCGCTGCCGCCGCAATGCGCCCCGATGCGATCTTGCTACCCAAGGTGAGCAGCCCTGCCGATCTTGATGCGCTGGCCGAAATCACCGCTGACATCCCGCTTTGGGCGATGATGGAAACCCCTGGTGCCATGCTGAACGCCGCTGCCATCGCAGGCCACCAGCGGTTGCAGGCCATGGTCATGGGCACCAACGATCTGGCCAAAGACCTGCAAACCCGCCACCGCGCTGACCGCCTGCCCCTTATAACCGCGTTGGGCCTGTGCCTGCTCGCGGCCAAGGCGCATGGGGTGGCGATTGTCGATGGTGTCTATAATGCCTTCAAGGACGACGACGGGCTGCGCGTCGAATGTGAACAGGGCCGCGATATGGGCTTTGATGGCAAAACACTGATCCACCCGGCCCAGCTAGATGTCGCCAACGCCGCCTTTTCCCCCTCTGACGAAGAAGCCGCTCTGGCCCGCCGCCAGATTGACGCATTCGATGCCGCACAGGCGGCAGGGCAAGGGGTTGCCGTCGTCGATGGGCGGATTGTTGAAAATCTACATGTTGCCACCGCGCGTGAAACACTGGCAAGACTGGACGCAATAGCAGCCCTGAACGCGGAGTAACGCAATGACCCTTCTGATCCTCGGCCTCATCCTGTGGGTTGCCGCCCACTACTTTAAACGCCTGATGCCCGCACAGCGCGCCGCAATGGGCGATGCGGGCCGTGGCCTTGTCGCTGTTGTGCTCGTGGTGGCGCTTGGGCTGATCATCTGGGGCTACCGTGTGGCCGACTTCATCCCGGTCTGGAATGCGCCGCTGTTCCTGACGCACCTGAACAACCTGCTGATGCTTCTGGCGTTCTGGGTCTTTGGTTCAAGTGCTGCCAAGGGGGCCAAGGCATGGCCCGCTTACAAAACCCGCCACCCGCAATTGCTGGCAGTGAAAATCTGGGCCACGGCGCACCTGTTGGTGAACGGTGATCTGGCGTCGATACTGCTGTTTGGCACGATTCTGGGCTGGGCGGTTGGGTCGGTCATCTTGATCAACCGGGCCGAACCCCATTGGACCGCGCCTGCCCATGCAGGCCGCGCCACCTACATCCGGCTCGCCGTGATCTCTGCCGTGCTTTTTGTCATTGTCGCCGCCATCCACCTGTGGCTTGGCGTGTCTCCCTTTTCTTCCTGATCGCCTGAGGCTGTTATGATCCTATATCGTTTTCTGTCCGAAGAAGACACTTCCGCGTTCTGTCACAAGGTCACCGATGCCCTGAACAAAGGTTGGGCGCTGCACGGGTCTCCCACTCAGACATGGGATCACAGCGCAGGTGTGATGCGCTGCGGTCAGGCCGTCACCAAAGAGGTCGACGGCACATATACCCCTGACACCAAACTGGGGGCGCATTGATGCGGCCGTCCAAAACCAACAAGGGTCGCTTCTTCGAGGACTACGCCGTGGGCGAAACCCTGCACCATGCAGTACCGCGCACTGTATCGGGCGGGGAACGCGCGCTCTATCACATGCTTTACCCGGCCCGTCACGCGCTGCATTCGTCAGACCAATTCGCACAGAGCTGCGGCCTGCCTGCCAGCCCCCTCGACGATCTGGCGGTATTTCACATCATCTTTGGCAAAACCGTGCCCGACGTATCGCTGAACGCCGTGGCGAACCTTGGCTATGCCCAGGGGCGCTGGGGCGTGCCTGTCTATCCCGGCGACACCCTGCGCAGCCAGTCCGAGGTGATCGGCGTCAAGGAAAATTCGAACGGTAAGACCGGCGTTGTCTATGTGCGCACCACAGGGCTGAACCAGCGCGACGAAACGGTGTTGGAATATATACGCTGGGTTATGGTCCGCAAAGGCGACGTAGATGCCCCCGCGCCCAAACCCATCGTTCCCGATCTGACCGGCGCGCTAAGCGTCGGAGAATTGCGCATCCCCGACGGCCTCGACTTTGGCTCCTATGATTTCACACTGGCGGGCGAACCGCACCGCTGGGGCGACTACACCATCGGCGAACAGATTGACCATATTGACGGTGTCACAGTGGAAGAGGCCGAACACATGCTGGCCACCCGCCTTTGGCAGAACACCGCCAAGGTGCATTTCGACACCTCCGCTCGCCCCGATGGCAGCCGCCTGATCTACGGCGGCCACGTCATTTCGATGGCCCGCGCGCTGTCCTTCAACGGGCTGGCCAACGCTCAGATGATCGTCGGACTGAACGGCGGCGCCCATGCCAATCCCTGCCTTGCCGGTGACACGATCCGCGCCTGGTCCGAAGTGCTGGACAAGGCCGAAACCACAACCCCCGGCGTCGGTGCAATCCGCCTGCGGCTGGTCGCCACCAAGGGCGGCGATCCGTTCGACCTGCGCGGCGCGGACGGCAAATATCTGCCCCATGTGCTGCTGGATCTAGATTATTGGGCCGTGATGCCCCTGTAACGGTCCCGCAGGCTGGCCCGGAACCATCGCGGGCCAGCCTCAGCGCAGCGTCAGGAAGGCCCGCCGATGTACGAACCCACAGGCAACAGCAAGGATCGAACGGTCGAGGCCATCGCCTTTACCGAAGCGGAACCGCCAGAGGCCCTACGCGCCGTGGTGCATCGTTTCCTTGAGGTCAAAACGACAGCGCCATTACCGCAGGACTACCGATTTCACGCCCTGCCGGACGCCTGCACCTATATCGTGCTGGATCAGCTCGACCCCGTCGTGGCCGGCCCGACCAGACTGCGCGCCACGTCAGAAGAGCTTAATCTCGGCACACGTTTTCACTACGTCAATATCCGCTTCCTGCCCGGTGTCTGGCAACTGCACCGCGCGCCCGTAGGCTACGGCATGGTCGAGACCGCCTATCGCGGTGATCTGGCCCTCTTGACGCTGAACCAGCAGATTGCCGGGGCAGAGTTTGCCGCACAGCAATCGGCGCTGTCTGACTTCGTGCACAAACTGGTTGCGCATGAACTTGTCGTTGCAAACCCCGTCACCGAAAAGATTTTTCAGCGCCTCGATGATATTCATTCGGTCGCAGACATGGCCGAGATCGCGCAGATTTCCGCCCGTCAGTTGCAGCGCACACTCAAGGCCACGACCGGCTTTACCCCGCATGATTTCCTCAAAGTCTTGCGCCTGCAACAATCGCTGCGCGGTGAACCGTCCCTGTCATATGCCGACCAGTCCCACTTCATCCATTCGTTTCGCAAGGCCACCGGCTACACCCCGGGACAGTTTTCGCGGAAATTCGATGTCTGAAATCTACAATACCCGCGCATAGGGGGCCGCTAGACCGGTGTCATGAACGAAATGACACACAGGAGTGGACAAATGTCCCAAATGAACGCCGTCGCATGGTTTGATATCTTCGTAAATGACCTCGCCCGTGCCACCGAATTTTATCAAACCGTCCTAGACCGCAAGCTTGAGGCCATGGGCGACCCCACCGGCGAAACCCAGATGATGAGCTTTCCCGCCGACATGAACAGCTATGGCGCCGCAGGGGCCCTGACCAAATTACCCCACGGCGCCCCAGGTATCGGCGGCACCATCATTTACTTCGCGGTTCACGACTGCGCCGCAGAACAGGCGCGTGTCGAACACGCAGGCGGCAAGGTCATCCGGCCCAAGTTTTCCATCGGCGAATTTGGCTGGGTCGCCTTATGTATGGACAGCGAGGGCAATATGTTTGGCCTCAACTCGATGAAATAACCCCTCTGCGTCGTAGGTGCTGCCTGTCCCAACCCGTAAATAACACATAACATTTTGGAATCACTCCCGGCAAAACCTGAAACATCGCCAGACTGCAAATTTTGTGATCACACGTATTTGCCGTGTGATCACAAATGTCGCTTTTAGCTGGCCAAACCTATGTTTCTCAGAAAAACTGTTTACCGAGCCGTAAGACTCACTCGCATACTGCGGGTTGACTGGAACAGAAACGGGACCGTTTTTCATGAACATCCACGAATATCAGGCGAAAGCCCTCCTGCGCAGCTATGGTGCGCCCGTGTCCGATGGCCGCGTTGTGCTAAAGGCCGAAGACGCGAAAAGCGCCGCTGGCGAAATGGACGGGCCGCTTTGGGTGGTCAAGGCACAGATCCACGCAGGTGGCCGTGGCAAGGGCAGCTTCAAAGAAGCGGATGCTGGCGACAAAGGCGGCGTGCGTCTGACCAAATCGGTTGAAGAAGCCGCGCAAGAAGCCAAGAAAATGCTGGGCCGCACGCTGGTCACGCATCAGACCGGCCCTGCGGGCAAACAGGTCAACCGCATCTACATCGAAGACGGTTCCGGCATCGAGACCGAACTCTACCTTGCCCTACTGGTCGATCGCCAGACCAGCCGCGTTTCGTTCGTGTGCTCGACCGAAGGTGGCATGGACATCGAAGAGGTTGCGGCAGCGACCCCCGAAAAGATCCTGTCGTTCTCCGTCGATCCGGCCACCGGCTATCAGGCGTTCCACGGTCGCCGCATAGCGTTTTCGCTTGGCCTTGAGGGCAAGCAGACCAAGCAGTGCGTCACGCTGATGGGTCAACTTTACAAGGCCTTCATGGACAAAGACATGGAGATGCTGGAAATCAACCCGCTGATCGTCACCGACGGTGGCGACCTCAAGGTCCTCGACGCCAAGGTCAGCTTTGATGGCAACGCGATCTACCGCCACGCCGATATCGCCGAACTGCGCGACACCACCGAAGAAGACCCCAAGGAACTCGAAGCGTCCAAATACGACCTGAACTACATCGCGCTGGACGGCGAGATTGGCTGCATGGTCAACGGTGCGGGCCTTGCGATGGCGACGATGGACATCATCAAGCTTTATGGTGCCGAACCTGCCAACTTCCTCGACGTGGGCGGTGGCGCGACCAAGGAAAAGGTCACCGAGGCGTTCAAGATCATCACCTCCGACCCGCAGGTCAAAGGCATTCTGGTCAACATCTTCGGCGGCATCATGCGCTGCGACGTTATCGCGGAAGGCGTTGTTGCGGCGGTCAAGGAAGTCGGTCTGAAAGTGCCGCTGGTTGTGCGCCTGGAAGGCACCAAGGTCGAAGAAGGCAAGAAGATCATCAACGAAAGTGGTCTCGACGTGATCGCGGCGGACAACCTCAAGGATGGCGCCGAAAAGATCGTGAAAGCTGTGAAGGGGTGATTGCCTTCCCGACATCTTTGATGTCGGCAAACGCTCCTTCGGGGCGTTTGGGGCAAACAAGGGCGGAGCCACGAAGGGTGCATCTTGGCACTTTTCCGGCTCCGCGCATCGCTGTCCGGCGCATCGTAAGGAACGCATGATGGATGACTCCCCACAATCCTCGCCTGTTCTCGCGGGCATCGTGCTTCTTGGTGCCGGGCTGTTGATCCGTCAATGGCAGCCTGACCTGCTGCGCCTGCCGGAGCCGGAAAACCACACCCGCCGTGACCGTGGCCTGCGCCGCGCCGCGCGCAAATCGCGTGACGGATTGGCAGGGCTGCTGCCGTCCAACCTCACCGGCTCCATTTCGCGGACCCTGATGATCATGGGGGCCGGGCTAATAACCCTGCGCGCCCTCGACCTGCTTGTTGACGAAGACGAGGCGCTGTTCTGATGCGTGTCGTGCCGCCCCTTCTCGTGGCCTGCGCCCTTGGCGCACCCGCCTTTGGCGGCTCGGCAGAGGCGGCAATTGCTGCGTTCAACACTTGGTGCTTCAAGGCTGGCCAGACCGAGGCACAGGCCCGCGCCAACATGGGCGCCGACACCGCTCCCTTTACCCTCACATTCTGGGACGACAGCCTTGAGCCGCGCCCCGCTAAGGCCCCGCAGGGTGTCGAACGCCGCTGCGAGCTGGCCTTTGACGGCGATCACCCCCCCGCCGCCATCGCCGCCCTGCACGACCAGATGGCGACGCCGCCGGTCTTTGGCCACGCCATCGCCCTGCCCGACACCCATACCGCCCTGCCCGGCACCGCGTTTTTGCAGGGTCGCGAATTGCTGCGCGGCCGTGTCGCGGTTGTGCATGTCGGCACCCGCGATACCGACGGCACAAGACAGACATTCATGGCCGTTGACCGGCTCTATGATGGGCTGGGCCTTGAGGTGCAGCAATGACATCACCCCATGCCTCTCAGCCCGTACAGGACGGCCTGCGCGCTTGCCCCAACTGCTCGTGCACCGACGCAACACCGCTGCCGCAGTATGCGCCGCAGCCCTGGCTGCTTGGCCAATGCACCGCCTGCACAATGACCTACCTGCGCAACCCACCCGCCTATGAAGTGTTGCAGGACGATCTGGCATGGGAAAAAACCTACACCGCGAAAAAGGCCGCCTCGAAGGGATCGACAGTTTTCAGTCCGCTTGCCCGTCGGTTGCGCAACCGCCTGGGCATGTACCGTGACAAAACCAAATCCTTTCGCCGTTGGTTCAATGACGGTCATGTACTGGACGTCGGCTGTGGCTGGGGCCAGCGGATCACCGCGCCGATGACACCCTACGGAATCGAATTGTCCGACGAATTGCACGCTATCGCCGATGCGCGTATGCGGCAGGCGGGCGGGCGATGTCAGCACGGCGCGGGCGCCGAAGCGATATGGACGTTTCCCAAGGCAACCTTCGATGGCATCGTGATGTTTTCCTACCTCGAACATGAAACCAACGTCATGTCGGTGCTCCGCGGGGCGCATCGCGCGCTCAAGGATCAGGGCCGCATGTTCATTCGCGTGCCAAACTTCGGTTCGCTCAACCGCCGGGTGATCGGCGCAAAATGGTGCGGCTTTCGCCACCCGGATCACGTCAATTATTTCACCCTGAATACCCTGCGTGACACCTGTGCCCGCGCCGGGTTTTCGACCCGCCTGATCAACCGCGTGACGTTGCCGGTTGATGACAATATTTCGGTTTTGATAGAAAAGGCTGCTCCTGCATGACGCATTTCCTCTCTTCCTCCGCTTCCCTACGGCTTTGTGCCGCGCTCTCCCTCGCGGTTGGGCTGTCTGCCTGTGGCGGCGGCGATGCACCCGTGCGCCCCGGCCCGCAGGCCGTCCACCCCAGCCCATCGGCCTTTGCGCAGTCGCCCAGCGGCGTTGTCGCGCCCTGTGGCGCCCAAGGCACACCAGCCTGCCACATCCCGAACCCCGCAGACGGGTCTGCACCAATCATCGACTGATCTGCGCCTGCGCAGACCGGTCCCCGCCACGTAAATAATGAATAAACAAAGGAGACGCCTCACATGGCCGTACTCATCGACGAAAACACCAAAGTCATCTGCCAGGGCCTGACCGGCTCGCAAGGGACGTTCCACACCGAACAGGCCATCGCCTATGGCACCAAAATGGTCGGCGGCGTGACCCCCGGCAAAGGCGGGCAGACGCACCTGAACCTGCCGGTGTTCAACTCCGTCCACGAAGCGAAACACGTCACCGAGGCAAATGCGTCGGTCATCTACGTGCCGCCCCCCTTCGCCGCGGATTCGATCCTCGAGGCGATCGATGCTGAGATGGAACTGATCGTCTGCATCACAGAAGGCATCCCGGTGCTTGACATGATGCGCGTTCAGCGCGCGCTCGAAGGGTCCAAGTCGCGCCTGATCGGCCCCAACTGCCCCGGCGTGATCACACCTGACGCCTGCAAAATCGGCATCATGCCCGGCCATATCCACCGCCGCGGCTCCGTTGGCGTTGTGTCACGCTCCGGCACGCTGACCTATGAGGCGGTGAAACAAACCTCTGATCTGGGTCTGGGCCAGTCCACAGCCGTGGGCATCGGCGGCGACCCGATCAAAGGGACCGAACATATCGACGTGCTGGAAATGTTCCTGGCCGACCCCGAAACCACC
>TARA_R110002049_G_scaffold56603_1_pt1 | contig 47818 bp, 41 predicted proteins | sample TARA_R110002049 | Tara Oceans TARA_R110002049 (sample SAMEA4396941) | marine metagenome | biome: Polar Biome; feature: [SRF] surface water layer (ENVO:00010504); material: water (ENVO:00002006), including particulate matter (ENVO:01000060) such as... | depth 5 m | reverse complement strand
GCAATATGCATAATCTCAGTTGGTTTTTATTTGGAATTCTTGAAGAGTTTCATCGTTGTAAATATACAAGGTTTCACTGGTTACAAAAAACTGATTTATCAACAAATTTGGTAATACTATGGGAATAGGTTCTATGGCGTTTTTCTTTAAATAAAAAAGTGTATTTTCTTTTCTTAAAACAATATCCTCATTAGCCGTTTCAAGAGATGAAAAACCGGTATTCGGTATTTTTTTTAAAAGACTGCCAAAATAATTATAAATATATAAGTTGTTTTTGGTAAGCAACCAGCAGGTATTATAATTGCTTTTTAAATCTAAAACTGGAGATTGCACGGGTATGGATTGCACACGAACTTTATTGGTTTTATAATCATAAAGTTCTAATTGCTGTAAATCTAGATTAAAAATCCAAATGGTATTGTCGTAACCAGTTGAAATATGCGATACGTTTTTGTAATCAGGCAACGCATTAAAGTCTATTTTAAATATTTCAGCAAGCCTGTTATCAAGAATAATAACGGTATTAAAATCTTTATAAAAGAGATTGATTTTTAAAGGGTTGAAAGCATTTGCAGTTTCTAAATGGCCAAGTTGTAAATTGTTGTAGGTGATGGTTTTTGCGTTATCAGCTTTATGAAATACATTATTGTTAATGTAGTATTTAGTTCCGAAATTATTAATTGAAACAAGGGTTTCAACATCTAAATTGATTTTTTTAATAAGTGAAGTTTCAATAATTTCTTGAGAAAAAATGGAAGTCGTAAAAAGTAAAAAAAGATAAAATATATGTTTCATGCGACTTGAAAAGTACAAAAATCAAACCACTTTCTATCCATTATGAAAACTAATTACTTTAAGAATATTTTAACGTTTAACAGTTAAACTAAAAAATAAATGTGAGGTCTAAAAGAAATAAAACAGTAGTTTTAAAACCTAACAAATATTCATTCAAATGACTTTTAATTTTTTCAAAATAGCAATTGTATGTTTATTGCTTTCTTTTTCTACAAATTTATTTGCTCAAAAAGATTTTCAAGGTAAAGCTTATTATCAATCTAAAACTTCGGTTGATATTAGCAATTTTGATAGGCCAGGAATGAGCGAAGACCAAAAGAAACGAATTGCAGACCGTATGAAGAGTATGTTTGAAAAAGAATATGTACTTACTTTTAACCAAGTAGAATCAATTTATAAAGAAGAAGAAAAACTTGAAGCTCCAGGGTCAGGAAATAGTCGTTTTGGTAGTATGATGAGTAGTTATACTCCAGGGCCACAATACAAAAATATTAAAACCCACTTGTTATTAAGGAGTCAAGAATTTTTCGGAAAACAATTTTTAATTAAAGATTCCTTGCCTCAGTTAAATTGGAAAATGGAGGGTGAGACCAAACAAATAGGAAAGTATACTTGTTTTAAAGCTACTGCCACAAAAATGGTAGGAAGTAGTGACGTTATGGGTCGTTTTAGAAGACCTCCAAATAGAGAAGAAAAAGCAAAAGCAAAAGATTCAGTGCATGTTAAAAGTGAAGAAATGGAACAGGAAGATTTAAAAGAAATCACCATTGTTGCATGGTATACGCTACAAATTCCTATTAACCAAGGTCCAGCTGAATATTGGGGCTTGCCAGGTTTGATTTTAGAGGTTAATGCTGATAAAACAATTATTTTATGTTCTAAAATTGTTATGAATCCCCAAGAAAAAGAAGTTATTAAAAAACCAGAAAAAGGTAAAGAAGTAACCGAAAAGGAATATAACCAAATTATAACAGAGAAAATGGAAGAGTTTAGAAATAGCAGAGGAAGAGATAATGGTAGACCTGGAGGTGGTAGACCAAGATAAATTCAAACTAATTTAATGTTTTGTTTTTTTTAAAAGGGCCTGGGTTTAAATAACGATTCCTGTTGTTTAATTATTTTTTACTTTTGTTAAACAAATATAATTATTTAATTTACTAGCAATGAAAACAGTATTCAACAAATTAGTAATCGCCTCGTTAATTTTCTTTTTATCACTGTCGCTACATGCGCAAGATTTTCAAGGAAAAGCTTATTACTACAAGAAAACGACCATGGAACTTGGTAATTGGGGTGCGAAAATGAGTGAAGCACAAAAAAAACAAGTTTATGAACGTTTAAAAAATAGATTGGAAAAAACCTATGTTTTAACCTTCAACAAAGAGGAATCGGTTTATGATGAAATTGAAAAATTGGATGCTATTTCTGGTGCAACAGATAGTTGGGGAAAAAATTTCACACCAGGGGAATTATATAAAAATGTAAAACAAAATGCTTTAGTTCAAAACCAAGAGTTTTACGGAAAACGATTTTTAGTTAAAGATAGTTTGATGTCTTTTGATTGGGTTATGGGTTCTGAAACTAAGCAAATAGGCAATTACACATGTTTTAAAGCAACTTGTAAGGTCCCCAGTGCAGATTTAGAATGGTGGTCGTTTTCATGGGGTAGTTTAAGGGAGAATGATTCAAAAACAGACGACGTTGATATGACTGAAGTTACAGCGTGGTATTCGCCTCAAATCCCAGTAAGCCTTGGCCCGTTGGAATTTTGGGGATTACCAGGATTAATACTCGAAGTAAGTTCTGGAAATACAGTGATGCTTTGTTCTAAAATTGTATTAAATCCCGAGGAAAAAACAGAAATTAAAATGCCCAATAAAGGTACTGAAGTAACAAAAAAAGAATACCAAGCGATAATAACCAAAAAAATGCAAGAATTTAGAGAAAATCGCGGCGGAAGAAGAAGATAGTACGGGTGGTTTCTAATAGCACTTACATTCAAATACATGCTAACAAATAATATGAATAAACTAACTTTTGTAGTGCTATTTTGCTTTTGCAACTTAATCTATAGTCAGGTAAAAATGCAAGGTGTAGTTAAAGATAGCATTGGAGAACCCTTAGAATTGGCTAACGTTATAACTATAAATCAAGAAACAAATAAACTTGAGTCTTACGGCATAACTAATGATAAAGGCAAGTATTTATTGTCTTTAGAAAAGAATTCCAAGTACAAACTTCAAGTAAGTTACATCGGTATGAAAACCTTTGAAGAGATTATTGAAACTGGTCAAGATAACTTATTAAAGGATATTACGCTTACAGCAGATAATGCTCTAGATGCTGTAGAGTTAACCTATGAAATGCCAGTAACTATAAAAGGCGATACGCTTGTTTATAATGCAGATTCTTTTACAAATGGAACTGAAAGAAAGCTCGAAGATGTTTTAAAGAAATTACCTGGTGTTGAAATTAATGACGACGGACAAATTGAAGTTGAGGGGCAACGTGTAAATAAACTTATGGTGGATGGAAAAGATTTTTTTGATGGCGATACCAAGTTAGCAACAAAAAATATCCCATCAAATGCAGTCGATAAGGTTCAGGTTTTAAAAAATTATGCTGAGGTAGGACAATTAAGTAGTGTTAGTAATAATCAAGATAATTACGCCATTAACATAAAACTAAAAGAAGGTAAAAAGAACTTTTGGTTTGGTAATGTTACCGTTGGTGGTGGTGCATCAACCGATAATGAATTGTATATAGCTCAACCCAAGTTGTTTTACTACAGTCCAGACTATAGTATAAATGTTATAGGCGATTTAAATAATACAGGCGAGCCCGCTTTATCAAGAAGGGATTTACAAAATTTTGGTGGGGGTTTTAGAGCACCAAGTAGAGGTAGCGGAACAACTCTAAACCTAGGAAGTAATAACTTAGGGTTTTTGGCAACTCAAAATAATAGAGCTCAAAATATTGAAAATAAGTTAGGAGCAACTAACTTTAGCTATTCGCCCAATAAGGCTCTAGATTTAAGTGGTTTTGCCATTTTTAATAGTAGTCGGGTAAATTTAAGAGAAAATAGTTTTGTGCAATATACCAACCCAGATTTAGGTATTCCAGATGAGGAAACAAACGAAACTACTAAGCAACGAAGCGATATTGGTTTATTAAAATTAAGTGCTGCTTACAAACCTAATGTAAACAACCAATTAGATTATGATGTTTTAGCGAGAGTAACTAAAGAATCTCAAGACAGAACTTTGTTTTCATCTGTTGTTGGTAATACCATTCAGCTTGAAGAAAACACGCCATATAGTATTAATCAAAATATAAATTACTATTACACACTAAACGAGAATAACATTTTTGCGTTTGAGGCACAACATTTATTGCAAGATGAAGATCCGTTTTACAATGCGTTTATAGAGGATAAAGCAGGTTATGGAAATACAGCAGATAATTTGGGATTAGACCCGAATCAAATGGGGTATGATGTAAACCAAGACAGGCGTGTTAAATCCAATCAATTGGATGCTAAAGTTGATTATTGGAATATATTAAATGGTAGAAGCAATATTAATTTTACGCTTGGTGCTCTAGTTAGTCGACAGGATTTCAACTCTAATATTTTTCAAATCTTAGATAATAATTCAACTTTAAATCCTACACCAACATTTAATGATGGATTGGATATAAATGATACCCAATATAATTTTAGCGATATTTATTTAGGAGCACATTATACTTTAAAATTAGGCAAATTCACCTTTACACCAGGGGTTTCTTTCCATGCTTATGGCAATAGTAATAACCAATTTGGTGTTGATTATACCGATAACTTTTTTAGGGTGTTACCAGATTTTGAAACGCGCATTCAATTCAAAAAAAGTGAAAGTCTAACTTTAAGATATAACATGCGAAATCAGTTTACCGATGTAACAAATTTAGCTAGAGGTATTGTTTTAAATAACTTTAATAGCATACAAATTGGTAATCCAGAATTAGAAAATGCACTATCAAACAACGTGAGTTTATTTTATAGAAGTTTTAATTTATTTAATTATACCAATGTTTTTGCTTCAGTAAACTATACAAACTCAATGAATCAAATACGTTCTTTATCAGATTTTGAAAGCGTTATTAGAACCAACAGGTTTTTTAATTCTGAATTTGCCGATGAAAGTGTGTATTCTTTTGGGCGTGTTCAACGTACATTCGGTAAATTTCGAGGCAGCTTAAACGCCAATTTCAATTACAGTAAATTCAATCAGTTTATTCAAGGAAATCGATCTGTAAATGAAAGCTACAGACAAACATATACACCAGAAATTCGTTCAAATTTTAGAGAAGCACCAAATTTTGAAATTTCTTATCGATACAGCGTAAATGATAATAAACAAGGTGGCAGAACAACCACATTTATTACAAATGCGCCATCAGTTGAGTTTGACGCATATATTTGGAAATCGCTAACGTTTTTAACCAATTACAGTTATAATAGCCAGAGTAATCCTAATGGAGAAACACAAACCTTTGAAATTTGGGATGCCTCATTATCTTACAGGAAAGACAAAGATTCTAAATGGGAATATCAATTGAAAGCAACAAACCTTTTAAATACGCAATCGCAAATACGAAACGGAAATAATAATATATCTGTTTTTGCTTCAGAATATTTCATTCAACCACGATTTTTAACGTTCAGAATTCGATACGAGATATAAAATGAAACTTCATTGCTATTAATATCGTGGCAATCTCAATCTGTTGATTGAATTTATATATATAAACTAAACCTTTTTGAATATTTTAAGAATGGCTTTTTTTGTCAAGAAGTTATTCTGTTTTTCTTTTGCAGAATTAAAGAACCCTATTATATTTGCGATCAGTTTTGGGGAGATACTCAAGCGGCCAACGAGGGCAGACTGTAAATCTGCTGACTACGTCTTCGCAGGTTCGAATCCTGCTCTCCCCACTTTAACTCGAAAAGTTTGCATGGTAATGCAAGCTTTTTTTGTTTCAAAATGGTTTAGAAATGTATTTCAGAAATCATTTTAAACTAAAAAAAGTACGCTGCGATAGCAGTTCAACTTTTCATTTTCACAAATGGGGAACTAGGATATTTAATCCTGCTCTCCCTACTTTAACTTAAAAAGTTATTTCATTTTTAAATATTTAGCGAACAGTGATGAAATTTCCGATGCTTTTAATCCGTTATGAACGAGAATTCTATATCTTAATATTATAGGTTCAATATCAGAAAGAATAACAGCTTTGTTACCAGGATGTGGATATACAGCGTTTTGCATGCTTCCTTTTTGACGTAAAATCCATGGATTTGGATAGCCTGGATTTTTATGGTGACTAAGAATCGTAATACCTGCTACGAGATTATGATGTCCCAAAGCCCCCGAAATATCTATCCATCCTTCCGCTTCCATAGGACGTTGTTGTGGTTCAACTTGCCCAGTTGAACTGGTGAATATCATGTCTTTATCCAGACGAATCCTAGTAGAAAAACCTCCATATCCTTTTTCATCTTCTGACCCACCAATTCGCAAATTTGGTTCTTGCGCTATTAAGGCTATTTCAATATCAATTTGCCGATAGTTCTCTGTTTTTGGGAAAACTGTAATTGTAGTATGCTCAGATACCAAAGGTTTCTCATTTCCGTTTTCATCCAACCACAAAGGAGACTTCCAAATTATATGTGCTTTAACACGTTTTTGTTTGCCTTTTTTTTTGAGTTCTTCAACTGATAATACCTGCCATTTAAAATCCTTTATTAGCCATCCATCGCCAATTCTTTTATAGCCAACATATAATTGATGCCAAGCCCAAAAAACACCACGATGATGAAGATGATCAGAAGGGAAGTCCTCTGTAAAAACTTCGCCATCTAATGTATAAAGTGGATGAATATAATTTGATCTTTTATAGGTGCCATTCAGCTCTTTATGAGCTGTTTGATAGAATAATATGCTGTCTGATCCTTCCTTAAAAAGGACTCCACTATCTTTAATTTGAACGGTCACACATTGTGATGTAGCGGTAAGTTTTAAAAATAAAATAATGAAAATGCTTATAAAATACCTCATCGCTTCATTAGATCTAAACATCAATTATAAGAAATCGTACTGATTTTTTGCATGAGGAATTTAACGAAATTATCTTTTTTATCCTACGAAAATAAGTTTTAAAAAAAAGACCGCCTATAAAAAGCAGTCTTTCAAAATAATTTATTTCGGTTTTAATTTACAAACCAAATACTTCTTTAACCTTATCAACATAATCTAATTTTTCCCAAGTAAACAACTCAACATCTAAAGTGATATTTTCGCCATTAGGTTGAGAAAATGTTTTGGTTACAATTTCATTAGTACGCCCCATATGCCCATAAGCAGCGGTTTCACTATAAATTGGTGCGCGTAATTTTAAACGTTCTTCAATGGCAAATGGCCGCATATCAAAAATTTTAGATACTTTTTCAGCAATTTCACCATCAGTCATATTAAACGGGCAAGTGCCATACGTATCAACAAAAATACCCATAGGTTCTACAACGCCAATGGCATAACTTACTTGTACCAATATTTCATCGGAAACACCAGCGGCAACTAAGTTTTTAGCAATGTGTCGTGTGGCATAAGCAGCACTTCTATCCACTTTACTTGGGTCTTTGCCCGAAAAAGCCCCACCACCATGAGCACCTTTTCCGCCATAAGTATCCACAATAATTTTACGTCCGGTTAAACCCGTATCGCCGTGTGGCCCACCAATTACAAATTTTCCAGTTGGATTGATGTGATAGGTAATATCATCATTAAATAATTTTTGAGCAGATTCAGGAAGTTTGGCAACTACTTTCGGAATTAATATATCCACAATATCTTTTCTGATTTTTGCTAACATGGTATCATCATCAGCAAAGTCATCGTGCTGGGTTGAAACTACAATGGCATCGATTCGCTGCGGGATATTATCATCACTATATTCGATGGTTACCTGACTTTTACTATCTGGTCTTAAATAATCAATAGCTGAATTTTCTCTTCGTAATTCTGCAAGTTCTTTTAAAATCCTATGCGATAAATCTAAAGCTAAAGGCATGAAATTTTCGGTTTCATTGGTGGCATAGCCAAACATCATACCTTGGTCGCCAGCACCTTGTTCTTCTTTGCTTCCACGATCAACACCCTGATTGATTTCTTCAGATTGTTCATGAATTGCAGATAAAACACCACAAGAATTTCCATCAAACATATATGCGCCTTTTGTATAACCAATTTTATTTATGGTATCTCTAGCAATTTTTTGTACGTCCAAATAGGTGGTGGATTTTACTTCACCGGCAAGTATAACCTGACCGGTAGTCACTAAAGTTTCGCATGCTACTTTAGATTCTGGGTCGAATGCTAAAAAGTTGTCAATTAAAGCATCGCTAATTTGGTCAGCTACTTTGTCTGGATGTCCCTCAGAAACACTTTCTGAAGTGAATAAATAAGCCATATAATTATATTTTAAGCAAGATTTGACGACAACGTCGAAGGAAGTTTACACTGCCTTTAGCATTTTTATTTATGCTGAACTTGCTTGCACTGAATTTATTTCAGTGTCTAGTATCTTTTTAAAAGAAGTTCTACATAAAGAGGTTGCAATCAGTCAAATCTTTCCTCTGTTATTTGTGATTGCAAAAGTAAAAAAATTAAAGGAAAAGGAAATCACTTTTATTTTTTTTTAGCAATAAATAGGATATTAATTTTTATTTATAAATATTTGCTTAACAAAATGAAAAAACAAGTTTTAAATATCGTTTCTATCAGTGTTATTGTGATTATTTCACAAGGGTAGGGAATGATATATAAAAGATTAAATAAAATTTAATTAGCCTTCCCGAAACGGAAGGCTTTTTCATATATATTTTTTCAATTTTTGAACATCATAAAAATTAGCGGTTAAAACGTTATTAAACAGTCATTTAAATTGATTTTTATAGTCATGGATTTAACCTCAAATAGCATTGAATAATCAATATTAGAACTTATTAAATTAATTTCGCATCTTATTTTGGTTTGTTTTGAAGCATTTTTGTTAAAAATCTTAAATCTTTGAGAATATTAAAACCGACAAAGACAAGGTGTAAATGTTTTAACAATAAATATGAAGGAACTTAATAAACATAGTAGAAGGTTAACGCAAGATGCATCTCAACCTGCATCTCAAGCCATGTTATACGCTGTAGGTTTGACCGACGAGGACATGAAAAAAGCTCAAGTTGGTATTGCAAGCACAGGATATGACGGAAACCCTTGCAATATGCATTTAAATGGATTAGCAGCTGAGGTTAAAATTGAGTGTAAAATAGCAGGTTTGGTAGGTTTAGGATTTAATACCATTGGGGTTAGTGATGGTATTTCCATGGGAACTTCCGGGATGAATTATTCATTAGCGTCTCGAGATATTATTGCTGACTCTATTGAAACGGTTATGAATGCGCAAAGCTATGACGCGCTTATTTCTGTGGTTGGTTGTGATAAAAATATGCCAGGAGCAGTAATTGCTATGTTACGTTTAAATCGGCCGTCAATAATGATGTACGGTGGTACTATTGCATCAGGAAAATACAAAGGAAGAAAATTAAATATCGTTTCTGCCTTTGAAGCCTTAGGCCAAAAAGTGGCGGGAGAAATTGGTGAAGAAGAGTATAGGGACATTATAAAAAGCGCCATTCCAGGAGCAGGAGCTTGCGGCGGAATGTACACCGCTAATACTATGGCATCGGCTATAGAATGTATGGGTTTTGCATTGCCTTATAATTCATCTATTCCTGCAGAAAATCCAAATAAATTATCAGAAAGCGAAAGAACAGCCATCGCTATTAAAAATCTTTTAGAATTAGATTTAAAGCCTTTAGATATTATTTCTAAAAAATCCATTGAAAATGCTATTGCACTTGTAAACGCCTTAGGAGGATCTACAAATGCGGTATTGCATTTCTTGGCTATTGCACATGCTGCAGATATCGAGTTTACATTAGAGGATTTTCAACGTGTCAGTGATAGAACACCTTTAATAGCAGATTTAAAACCATCTGGAAAATACTTAATGGAAGATGTTCATGGCATTGGAGGAATACCAGCGGTTATGAAATACCTTTTAGAAAATGGCTATTTACATGGTGATTGTCTGACGGTAACAGGAAAGACTTTAGCAGAAAACTTAAAAGATGTTGAGCCACTTACCTTTGAAAATGATCAAGACGTTATTTACCCTAAGGATAAGGCCTTAAAATCTTCAGGGAATCTACAAATTCTTTATGGAAACTTAGCAACTGAAGGCGCTGTTGCAAAAATATCAGGAAATGAAGGCTTATTGTTTGAAGGAAAAGCTGTTGTTTATGATGGTGAGCAAGCTGCAAACACAGGAATTTCAAATGGAGAAGTAGAAAGAGGAGATGTCGTAGTGATTCGCTACGTAGGTCCAAAAGGAGGTCCAGGCATGCCAGAAATGTTAAAACCAACCTCGCTTATTATGGGCGCAGGTTTAGGAAAATCTGTGGCTTTAATAACTGACGGTCGTTTTTCTGGCGGAACACACGGTTTTGTTGTGGGACACATCACACCAGAAGCACAAGAAGGCGGTACTATTGGATTATTAAAAACTGGGGATAAAATTAAAATTAGCGCAGAAGACAATTCGATTAATGTATTGCTTTCTGATGAAGCATTGGAAGAAAGAAAAGCGTCATGGAATGCTCCAGAATTGAAACATAAAAAAGGAATATTGTACAAATACGCAAGATCGGTATCATCAGCTTCAAAAGGTTGTGTTACTGATGAGTTTTAAGTGGAAATTTTTCATTTCCGCGGAGGCGGAAATCTCAACAATAGAAATTTGGGAATTATGAATACTGAAACATTAAATAAAACAAAAAAAGTGGCAGAAAAAACACAGCGGATAGCAGGTAGCGAAGCAGTTGTAAGAAGTTTGATGGCTGAAGGTGTAGATATCCTTTATGGATATCCTGGAGGCGCTATCATGCCTGTTTATGATGAATTATACAAATTTAGAGATCAAATTCATCACGTGTTAACACGTCATGAACAAGGTGCTGCACATGCGGCTCAGGGTTATGCGCGTATTTCTGGTAAAGTAGGAGTTGCTATGGCAACTTCAGGACCAGGGGCTACAAACTTAATTACTGGAATTGCCGATGCGCAAATAGATTCTACACCATTGGTTTGTATAACAGGTCAGGTACCATCGCATTTGTTGGGTAGTGATGCCTTTCAAGAAACAGATATTGTTGGTATATCTACACCAGTTACCAAATGGAATTGTCAAGTAACAAAAGCTGAAGATATACCCAGCGCCATTGCAAAGGCATTTTATATTGCTAAAAGTGGAAGGCCAGGACCCGTACTTGTAGATATTACAAAAGACGCTCAGTTTGGAGAGTTGGATTTTAAATATGAAAAATGTAATGGTGTAAGAAGTTATATTCCAATACCTAAAACAAATCCAGAATCAATTAATGCCGCCGCGGAATTAATCAATAATGCTAAAAAACCCATGATTGTTTGGGGTCAAGGTGTTATTTTAGGTCAAGCTGAAGAAGAATTAAAAGCGGTGATTGAAAAAGCTGGAATTCCTGCTGCTTGGACTATTTTAGGAGCTTCAGCACTACCAACATCACACCCCTTAAATATTGGTATGGTTGGTATGCATGGCAATTATGCACCTAATAAGTTAACCAACGAATGCGATGTGCTAATTGCTATAGGTATGCGTTTTGATGATCGTGTTACGGGTAGTTTAGACACCTACGCTAAACAAGCTAAAATCATTCATTTTGATATTGACCCTGCGGAAATTGATAAAAATGTTAAGACTGATGTTGCTGTTTTAGGAAACTCTAAAGAAAGCTTAGCATTGCTTTATGATGCTTTAAATAAAAACTCACACAAAGCATGGTTGCAAGAATTCAAAGATTTATATGCTATTGAATTTGAAAAAGTAATCAAGGACGATATCCATCCTACCAAAGAAGGATTGACTATGGGTGAAGTTTTACAGCAAATAAATATTGAAACCAAAGGAAACGCTGCCATTGTATCTGATGTTGGGCAACACCAAATGATAGCTTGTAGATATGCAAATTTTAACATAACCAAAAGCAACATCACATCTGGTGGTTTGGGCACTATGGGTTTTGCTTTACCAGCTGCAATTGGTGCTAAAATGGCTGCTCCAGATAGGGAAGTTGTTGCTATAATTGGTGATGGTGGTTACCAAATGAATATTCAGGAATTAGGCACTATTTTTCAGCAAAAAGCAGCTGTTAAAATTGTGGTGCTAAACAATGAGTTTTTAGGAATGGTGCGCCAGTGGCAACAGTTGTTTTTCGATAAACGCTACGCCTCTACCGAAATGACAAACCCAAATTTTGTGGCCATTGCAGAAGGTTACTATATTAAGGCTAAAAAAGTAACAAAACGTGAAGAATTAGCAGATGCAGTAAAAGAAATGATAGCTTCAAAAGAATCCTATTTCTTAGAAGTTTGTGTAGAAAAAGAAGATAATGTATTTCCAATGATTCCTTCAGGAGCATCAGTTTCAGAAGTAAGATTAAGTTAAATGAAGAATAAAGAAAATAGATAAAAGAATAAAGAATATAGAGCAAAGAATAAAGACAAACAAAGAAAAATAGAACGAAGACGAAAAATAACTATAAAATATAAGAGACATTAAAGTGCGTCTCTTCTCTTTTTTCTCTTCTCTCTTTTCTTTCTATCATCTTAAAGAAAAATGAACGAAGACATAAAATCATTCACCATATCAATATATACCGAAAATAATATCGGTTTATTAAATCGTATATCCGCTATTTTTCAGCGCAGGCACATCAATATTGAAAGTTTAACAACCTCCCAATCTGAGATTGATGGTGTAAACCGATTTGTTATTGTTGTAAATATTACCGAAACAAATGCCAACAAAATAGTGAAGCAAATTGAAAAGCAAGTTGAAACGATTAGAGCCTATTATCACACCGATGAGGAAACTATTTACACCGAATCGTGTATGTTTAAAATAAAATCTGAATTACTATTTGATGAACCTCAAATTCAAAATATAATAAAAGAAAGTAATACGACAATAGTTACTGTAAATAAAGAGTTTTTTGTGTTGGAAAAATCTGGACGACGAAATGAAATTGAATCTTTAAGACGCGATTTAAATGTTTTTGGCATTATGCAGTTTGTACGATCAGGACGCATTGCGGTAACCAAGGAAGAAATGAAAATAACTGAAATGCTATCGGCATTTAATAACAAATAATAACTAAAAATTAAAAATGGGAAATTATTTTAACACCTTATCGTTAAGAGACAAATTAAATCAATTATCGAAGTGCAGATTTATGGAATCTTCAGAATTTGAAGATGGCGTTGAAACTTTAAAAGGTAAAAAAATTGTAATCGTAGGATGTGGAGCGCAAGGGCTAAACCAAGGGTTGAATATGAGAGATTCTGGATTGGATATTTCTTATGCATTACGTGATGCGGCTATTGCAGAAAAACGTCAGTCTTATATAAATGCGACCGAAAATGGTTTTAAAGTTGGAACGTATAAGGAGTTGATTCCAACGGCAGATTTAGTATTAAACTTAACGCCAGATAAACAGCATACAAGCGTTGTAAAAGCAGTAATGCCTTTAATGAAAAAGGGTGCCACTTTATCATATTCCCATGGTTTCAATATCGTTGAGGAAGGGATCCAAATTCGTAAAGATTTAACTGTTATTATGGTAGCGCCAAAATGCCCGGGAACAGAAGTTAGGGAAGAATATAAAAGAGGTTTCGGAGTACCAACACTAATTGCGGTACACGAAGAAAACGACCCTGAAGGGAAAGGTTGGGCACAGGCAAAAGCTTATGCTGCAGCAACCGGAGGCCATAGAGCCGGTGTGTTAGCATCATCTTTTGTGGCTGAGGTAAAATCAGATTTAATGGGCGAGCAAACTATTTTATGTGGTTTGTTACAAACAGGTTCTATATTATGTTTTGATAAAATGATTGAAAAAGGAATTGACGCAGGATATGCTTCAAAATTGATTCAATATGGTTGGGAAACGGTTACTGAAGGTCTAAAATACGGCGGCATTACACACATGATGGATCGCTTATCCAATCCAGCAAAAATTAAGGCGTTTGAACTTTCTGAAGAATTAAAAGATATTATGCGTCCGTTATTCCAAAAACATATGGATGATATTATTGAAGGTAATTTTTCTAAAGGTATGATGGAAGATTGGGCTAATGATGATAAGGATTTGTTAGGTTGGAGAGCTGCAACTGCTGAAACAGCTTTTGAAAAAACGCCAGCTGGCAATGTTGAAATCACAGAGCAAGAATATTATGATAATGGGGTGCTGATGATAGCCATGGTAAGAGCTGGAGTTGAATTGGCGTTTGAAGCTATGACAGATTCTGGAATTATTGATGCTTCTGCATACTACGAGTCGTTACATGAAACACCACTTATTGCAAATACCATCGCAAGAAAGAAGTTATATGAAATGAATAGTGTAATCTCAGATACTGCTGAATATGGTTGTTATTTATTCGATCATGCTTGTAAGCCTTTGTTAGGTGATTTTATGAAAACCATTGATACTAATGTTATAGGTAAAGCTTATGCAACAGGCAATGGAAAAGGTGTTGATAATGCAAAGCTAATTGAAATAAATGCTACTTTAAGAAACCATCCTGTTGAAAAAATAGGAAGGTTTTTAAGATCGTCAATGAAGGCTATGAAGCCAATTGTATAGTACATAAAACTGTTTTCAGACCTGTCAGGTTTTCAAAACCTGACAGGTCTTTTTTAATATATCCTGCAAGGTTCCTGTGCTGAACTTGTTTCAGTATCTAACCTTGTAGGTATTTAATAAAAAGCATTAAAAAAGTATTACATGGAAAAGGAAAAGCAAACCTATTTTCCGAGTCTTACTAACATAAAGAAAGCTGCCGATACTATTAAAAAAGTATCGGCAGTTACGTCTTTAAGTCCTAGTTTTAGATATTCTGAGCATTTTAAAGCAAACATTCTTTTTAAACGAGAAGATTTACAACAAGTGCGTTCTTATAAAATTAGAGGCGCGTATAATAAGATAAGTTCGTTATCACCCGCACAATCTAAAAATGGGGTGGTATGCGCAAGTGCAGGCAATCATGCACAAGGTGTTGCACTCTCTTGTAAATTATTGCAAATAAAAGGGACTATTTATATGCCTGCGCCAACACCAAATCAAAAGTTGGAACAGGTTAAAATGTTTGGTGGCGATTATATTGATATAAAATTAGAAGGAGACACGTTTGATGACGCGTACTATGCAGCCATGAAAGAATGTGATCAATTGAATAAAACATTCATTCATCCTTTTAATGATGAAAAAGTCATTGAAGGGCAAGCGACTGTTGGTCTTGAGATTATAGAACAAACCGATGTGCCAATTGATTATGTGTTTCTTGCCGTTGGTGGTGGTGGTTTAGCTTCAGGGTTATCAACAGTGTTTAAACAACTATCACCCAATACAAAAATTATTGGTGTAGAGCCAGAAGGCGCACCTTCTATGTCAGTTTCAATTAAAAATAATAAGAACACCACTTTAGAGCATATTGAAAAGTTTATTGATGGTGCTGCTGTTAAGCGGGTGGGCGATTTAAACTTCGCCATCTGTAAAGAGAATCTTCACGATATGATTACGGTTCCAGAAGGGAAGGTTTGCGAAACTATTTTAGAACTATACAATAAAGATGCTATTGTGGTTGAACCTGCTGGTGCATTAAGTATTTCTGTATTGGATTTTTACACAGAAGATATAAAAGGAAAAAATGTGGTTTGTATAGTAAGTGGTAGTAATAACGATATTACGCGAACCGCAGAAATTAAAGAACGCGCGTTGCTTTATGCTAATTTAAAGCATTATTTTATATTGAAATTTCCACAACGTGCTGGTGCTTTAAAGGATTTTGTTGTTGATATTTTAGGAGAAAATGATGACATCACATACTTTCAATATGCTAAAAAAACGAATCGTGAAAACGGTTCTGCGGTGGTTGGTATTCAACTAAAATCGGCAAATGATTTGGGGCCTTTAATCGAGCGTATGAAAGCACATAAATTCTATGGAGATTACTTAAATGATAAACCAGATTTGTTTCAGTTTTTGGTGTAAACAAGCTTTTCTTTTTATTTCTTGACGAAAACGATTGCGTTTCAATTACATTCAAATCTTAAGTAAAATATAGAATAATTTTTATCTAAACCGTATCTTGCAGGATAGTTACAAAACAACTTATTACTAATTTAGCTCAAATTAAAAATATAATCGCAGCACATGAATACTAATTTTCAAGACATTCCAGAAGCTTATAAAATAGATTCACTTTTACATCAAACCACCTATTTAGTAAATGGGGAATTGAAAAATTGGGATGGTGAAACGGCTGAGGTTCATTCAACAATATCTTCAACTCCAAAATATAAAAAAACACTTTTAGGAACTATTCCGCAACTTGGAGAAAAGGAAGCCATAGAAGTATTGAATTCTGCGACTGGGGCTTATGATAATGGAAAAGGCTTATGGCCCACTATGAAAGTAGCGGACAGGATTGCTTGTATGGAAACCTTTGTTGAGCAAATGAAAACCAAACGAGAAGAAGTTGTAAAACTTTTGATGTGGGAAATTGGAAAGAATTTACCCGATTCTGAAAAAGAATTTGACAGAACGGTAGATTATATTTATGACACTATTGAAGCTTATAAACAAATAGATAGAGACTCCGCAAAATTTGAAAAAAACTCTGGAGTTTATGCGCATATTCGTCGTGGTCCATTAGGTGTTGTTTTGTGTTTGGGACCATATAATTATCCTTTAAATGAAACGTTTACTTTATTAATCCCTGCCTTAATTATGGGTAATCCGGTCATTTTTAAACCAGCAAAACATGGCGTTTTACTTATAGCGCCTTTAATGGAAGCTTTTCAAAGTAGTTTTCCAGAAGGTGTCGTTAATGTTGTTTTTGGCCGTGGTCGTGTTTTGGCAACACCCATTATGAAATCCGGAAAAATAGATGTACTCGCATTAATAGGAAACAGTAAATCTGCAAACGCACTTCAATCGCAACATCCAAAAGGAAATAGGCTTAGAATGGTTTTAGGTTTAGAGGCTAAAAACCCAGCAATCGTATTACCAGACGCTGATTTAGATTTAGCAGTCGAAGAATGTATTGCAGGAACGTTATCGTTTAACGGGCAACGTTGTACAGCATTAAAAGTATTGTATGTTCACGAGTCTGTGGTTGAGGAATTCAACAGACGGTTTGCATACAAAGTCGATCAGCTTAAATTTGCAAACCCTTGGGAAGAAGGCGCTAAATTAACACCACTTCCAGAAGAAGATAAGCCAGCATATATTCAGGAACTAATTGATGATGCTAAAGAAAAAGGTGCCAAGGTTTTAAATAAAAAAGGAGGTAAAACGAGCGAAAACTTTATTTTTCCAGCAGTTTTGTATCCGGTAACCAAAGCTATGCGTGTTTTTAAAGAAGAACAATTCGGACCAGTAATTCCAGTAGTTTCTTTTTCAGATATTGAAGAACCGTTAGATGATATGGCAGAATCTAATTATGGCCAACAAGTAAGTTTATTTGGAAAAAACATCCATACGCTATCTCCATTAATTGATACTTTAGTAAATTTGGTGTGTAGAGTGAATTTGAACAGTTCTTGTCAACGCGGACCTGATGTATATCCGTTTACAGGAAGAAAAGATTCTGCGTTTGGTACCTTAAGTGTTCATGATGCCTTACGTTCGTTTTCAATAAGAACTTTTGTGGCGTCAAAAGATAATGAATACAATAATGCCATTTTAACGGAGTTATTAGAAAAGAAAACATCAAATTTTATAAGTACAGATTATATCCTTTAATTAAACATATTTTAAAATGAAAGTATTAAAGCAACTATTGGTTTTATTTATCGCTGGGTTTTTAATGGCTTGTGGCGGTAAAAAAGAAGACAAGAAAGAAGGGTTTTCTTATGAGAAAAAAAGCGATGCTTCAGAAAAAGTAGAAAGCAACCCTAATGATGTTGTTTTAACATCTAATGATGCGATGCAATTCAACAAAAAGGAAATTAGAGTTAAAGCAGGACAAAAGGTGAAATTGACATTAAAGCATATTGGTAAGCTTGATAAAAATGTCATGGGGCACAACTTTGTATTGCTGAAACAAGGCACAGACTTAACTGCTTTTGGCAATAAAGCAGCAACTTTTGGCAATAACGAATACATCCCAACCGATACCGAAGATATTATTGTACACACAAAACTTATTGGTGGCGGTGAAACAGCAGTTGTAGAGTTTGATGCTCCAGAAAAAGGAACCTATGAGTTTTTATGTAGTTTCCCGGGGCATTATGCGATGATGAAAGGAAAGTTTATTGTAGAATAATTTTAAAAATCATCTGAAGTTTTATAGGCATTAATAACGGCACGCTCGCCAGTTTTGCCTTCCATAGAATTTCCGTGTTCCATTCCAATAATACCATTAAAGCCTTTGGAATGAATAAATTTGAAAACGTTTTTGAAATTTATTTCTCCTGTTGTTGGTTCTTTCCTACCAGGATTATCACCAACTTGAAAATAAGCAATTTCGTCCCAGCAGGTTTCTATATTCGGAATTAGATTTCCTTCTTGTATTTGTTGATGGTAAATATCAAATAGTATTTTACATGAAGGTGAATTTACTGCTTTACATATTTGGTAAGCTTGAGGCGACTCGCTTAAAAATTGCCCTGGATGATTTCTAAAATTTAAAGGTTCTAAAACCATGATTAAATTATGAGGTTCTAAAATGGCCGAAGCCTGTTTTAAAGTTTCAATCACGTGCTGGGTTTGGTAAGCCATATTTTGTTTTAAATCTATATAACCCGGCACTACTGTCATCCATTTTGCATTCACACGTTTAGCAACTTCTATAGAGTCTTTAATCTCATTTAAAAAGGCTTCACGTTTTTCAAGATTCCCACTGGTAAGATTTGGTTCTTTCCAATAAATAGTATGTGCCACAAAAACACCCATGCTTAAACCCCTTTTAATCATCGTATTTGCCATAGCATTTTGGGTTTCAATAGGACGCTTTTTCATATTATTGTCCTCAAAAGCAGTAAAGCCCTCATCGGCCATGAAGTTTAATTGGTCAATGGGATTTTCTCCCGCATGATTTTTAAACATATTTAAATGTGGCGCATAGTTTAATTTAAAAGCACTTAGAATTTCATCTTTTTGTTCTTTAGAATTTAATGCATTTACGCCTGAAAGCCCTAAACCTAAAAATGATGCTGCCGTGGCGCTTTTTTTTACAAATAATCTTCGGTTCATCAGTTTTTAATCTAGTTCCAAAATCTCAATATTTTTAAATTCCACGGGATGGCTTTCGCTTTGTAACGAGATGTAACCTCCTTTTAAAAGTTCTCCATCTTTGGCTTGCCATTCTTCTGAAAAATCAGTTAAATCTCCACCTATCTGAGGATTGGAATAGGATAGAACAATTTCGTTATTTATTTTATGGGTTATTGTGTCGTTTTTCACGATAACTTCGGCAGTAACCCATTGCTCGCCATAAAATGTTTTAGAATTTGATTCTGTACAATGGTCGGTTTTCAAATTACCGTCCATAATCACATGAGTTCCAGGGGTACATAAATTCCCTGTAGGTCGTTCAACACCTTCTTCAATACCTCCTAAAAGTTGAACTTCAATAGAAAGTGGGAAATTTTGATTTACACTTATGCTTTCTGGTGATTGGCAATGAATCATAATACCACTATTTCGTTCTGCCCAACCAGCACCTCCTTCAATTTGTTCTCCAGTAAAGCGGTATTGCATTTTAAATTTATAATTGGAAAAAGGGGTTTTGTAGAACATGTGCCCGAAGGAATTATTGAAATTATCATAGCCATCATAGGCTACTTTTATAACGCCGTTTTCTACCCGAAATGTGTGATGTGGATTTTTGCCCAAAGGATACCCTTTTATTTTTACTATCCAATCGGTTAAATCTTTGCCATTGAATAATGACTGCCAATTTTCTTGAACTTCAATAGTCTCTTTTTCTTTTGGTTTTTCTTTACAACTTATTGTGCAAAAGAATGTGGCAATTAAAAATAATTTTAAATAGTATTTCATTTTTAATTTTTTTGTTAAATGGACCAAGCTTTACCGCCAGTAAGATTTTCTAAAGAAGCGCAACCTATTTGCTCACCAGGAACAGGATCGTATGCTAAAACATGTTCTCCAACCTGTTTGCTGGTTTTGTATGCCCAAACCGATGTATTTCTAATACCAGCTAACATGTTAAAAATAATAGCATCCTCGTTATTTTCATTTTCTTTATTACTGTAAAATTCTTGCTGTTCTTTATTAACCCTTAAATATTTTGCGAGTAGATTATTATAATCTTCATTTTTTATAATGGCCGTATTATCATCAACAATATTTAAAGCTTTTAGAATAGATGCCATGCCTTTTTTAAATACAATTTTTTCCTCATCTTCATAAACTTTGTAAATAAATAAATCTATAAATTCAGGAACATTTACTTCCAAAGCTCCAGGAGAACTTTCTGTTTTGGGTAAAATCAAATCAACCAAATTTGTTAAAACGATACCTTCAGTAATACTTAAAAATTGCGGTACCCATATTTTTGGTTCTGTTTTACAGCTATACAGCAAACTCATAATTGACGGAGCAGCAACTGTATAGCCTAATGTGAGCCCTAATCCTTTTAAAACGTCTCTTCTTTTCATAACTAAGAATTTTTAAAATGTTTAGCAGCATGGTTTGCAGCTCTTGCTGTTAATGCCATATAAGTTAGGGATGGATTTTGACATCCTGATGAAGTCATGCTAGCACCATCAGTAACATAAACATTATTTACCGTATGAATTTGATTGTATTCATTTAGAATGGATGTTTTAGGGTTTCTTCCCATACGGGCAGTTCCCATTTCATGAATCCCAATACCGGGTGCTGCTAAATTATCAAAGGTTTTAATATCCCTAAAACCTCCTTTTTCCAACATTTCAGCAGCTTGTTGAATCATGTCTTTACGCATTTTTAATTCGTTTTCTTTCCATTCTGCATCAAATGTAATCGTTGGTAAGCCCCAATCGTCTAACTTCTCATAATCAAGTGTCATTTTGTTTTCATGATTTGGCAAGCATTCACCAAAGCCACCTAATCCCATGCGCCACTCACCGGGTTCTAATATTTTTTCTTTGTATTCTGCGCCATAAGCTAGTTCTGCAACATGTTCTGAAATAGCACCTCTTCCAGCGCCTCCTTGGTAGCCATAACCTCTTAAAAATTCTTTCTTTCCAGTTTTTTTATCACCTAAATTCCTAAATCTAGGAATGTAAATTCCGGTTGGACGTCTTCCTTTATAGTATTTATCATGATAACCATCAAATTGTCCTGAGGCGCCAGCGCCTAAGTGATGATCCATGATATTATGACCTAATTCGCCAGAATCATTACCCAAACCATTAGGAAAACAATCTGATTTAGACTGAAGTAAAATAGATGCTGATGCCATAGATGATGCACAACAAAATATAATTTCAGCATTAAAAACCATCGTTTCTTTAGTTTCAGTATCAATAACTTTAACCCCCGTGGCCTTTTTTAAATCGGCATCATAAATAATTTCATGAACTATAGCGTTGGGTCTTAAAGTCATATTTCCTGTAAGTTCAGCAGCGGGTAAGGTTGAAGAATTACTGCTAAAATAAGCACCGAAAGGGCAGCCCCTTCTACATCTAGATCGGTATTGGCATTTGCTTCTACCATTAAAAACTTTAGAACTATTTATATGCGCAGTCCTACCTATGGTAAGAAGCCTGTCATCATAATTTTTAGAGAGCTGTTCCTTTAAATGTTCTTCTACACAATTTAATGCCATGGGAGGCTCAAAAACACCATCTGGTAGTTGTGGTAACCCAAGGTTTTCGCCACTTACCCCAATGTAGCTTTCAACATAATCATACCAAGGGGAAATATCTTTATAGCGAATGGGCCAATCTACACCATGGCCATCTTTTTTGTTGGCTTCAAAATCTAAATCGCTCAATCTGTAGCTTTGCCTGCCCCAGGTAATAGACCTGCCTCCCACATGATAACCGCGCATCCAATCAAAACGTTTTGTTTCGTTGTAAGGATGTTTGATATCATCTACAAACCAATGTTTGCTTTCAAATTTCGTGGTATAGCCAGTTCTACTTTGCTTAAATTGTCTTGCTTTGTCTTCTGCAGACACGTTGTTCCGCAATTCCATGTCCCAAGGGTCTAGGTGTGCCGTTGGGTAATCGGTAATATGGTTTATCATACGGCCGCGCTCTAAAACCAGTGTTTTAAGCCCTTTTTCGCATAACTCTTTGGCTGCCCATCCACCAGAAATACCGGTTCCAATTACTATAGCGTCATAAGATTGTTTCATTAGAATTGTTTATTATTTAATAAAGTATTTATAAAGACCATGCTTTGCCATTAGTAGTTGCTTCATCAACTGTTGTGCAAGCAATAAAAACTCCAGGAACTGGGTCGTAATTTAATACTTCTTCACCAACTTTTTCAGATGTAAAATATCCAAATAATGTATATTCTTTCACAGATAATAGAAACTTGTACAACGCATAATTTTCTATTTGAGAATCTGTTACGTTTTCAATGGGAAGCCTTTGTTCTTTTAAAACGGCTTTAGTTTCTTCATCAGAAATATTGAAATAAGATGCTAATAATGTTTCAAATTGATTTTTATCACCTTCTATGACTTCGGAAGCAAACTGGGATTTAAATTTTTCAGCAAATAGTGAAGCTCCTTTTTTGAATATATCTTGGTTTTCTTTGTTCTCAATATCATTGTACATCAAGTCTAAAAACTGGGGGACATTAACATCCAATGCGCCAGGTGTGTCTGAAGCAGGCAGAATAATATCAACCAAATGCGTTACCAGATGTTTTTCTTCAGGCGATAAAAATAATGGCACCCAAGCTTCAGCTTTAGCGGTACAAGATGATAACATATTAAAAATGGTTGGTGCTGCAACAGTGTAGCCCAAACTCATGGTTAAATTTTTCAAAGCGGTTCTTCTGTTCATAATCTTAAGCGTTTTTGTTCTTTTTAAATGCTGCGGCAGCATGATGAGCTGCTCTAGCCGTTAAAGCCATATAGGTAAGCGACGGGTTTTGACATGCAGAAGATGTCATACAAGCACCATCAGTTACATATACATTGGATACGCTATGTAGTTGATTATGTTTGTTTAAAACCGAGGTTTTTGGATCATGACCCATTCTTGCAGTTCCCATTTCATGAATACATGCTCCTAAATATGCCTTTCCTAAATGACCTCTTACATTTTTATAGCCTGCAGCTTTTAACATAGCTATTGCTTGGTCTCTCATATCTTCTCGCATTTTAAGCTCATTCTCTTTAATTTCTGCATCAAAGGTTATGGTTGGTAATCCCCATTCATCAAGTTTATCATAATCAAGCGTCATTTTATTTTCATGATAAGGTAGGCACTCTCCAAACCCAGTCATACCAATGCGCCATGGCCCTGGTTTTAAAAGTTTGTCTTTCAAATCTTTTCCAAAACTTAATTCTGAAACAGCACGTTGCCATCCTGTTCTACTTGCGCCACCTTGGTAACCAAAACCACGAATATAATTTTTAGTATCTGTTTTTCCATCTCCTAAATTCTTGAATCGAGGGATATAAAATCCGTTTGGTCGTCTTCCTTTATAATATTTATCTTCAAAACCATTAACTTCCGCGGAAGCGCCAACTGCATAATGATGATCCATGATGTTATGTCCTAACTCGCCGCTATCATTACCTAATCCGTTAGGAAAACGTTTTGATTTAGATTGCATTAAAATGGAAGCTGAAGCCATTGTTGAAGCACAACAGAATACAATAGACGCTTTAAAAAAGAATTTTTCTTTAGTGTTTGCATCAATAACGTTCACGCCAGTGGCTTGTTTCGTTTTGTCGTCATAAACAATTTCGTAAGCAATGGAATCTGGTCTTAAATGCATATTCCCCGTCCGTTCCGCTGCAGGTAATGTTGATGAGTTGCTACTAAAATAACCTCCAAAAGGGCAGCCTCTAACACAGCGTGCCCTGTATTGGCAGTTCGATCTGCCTTCATGTTTAGCATTTCCTGTTTTATTTGCTACACGACCTATAGTTAATAATCTATCATCAAACTTTTCTTCAAGTGTTTTTTGTAAATCTAGTTCCACGCAATTTAGTTCCATAGGTTCTGAAAGCTTTCCGTCGGGTAATTGAGGCAAGCCTAAATTTTGTCCTGAAACACCTATAAACGCTTCAACCTTATCATACCATGGCGCAATATCATTGTATCTAATTGGCCAATCAACACCATAACCGTCATTTTTATTAGCCTCAAAATCCATTTCGCTCCAACGGTAACTTTGTCTGCCCCACATAATGGAACGACCACCAACATGATAGCCTCTTAACCAATCAAAACGTTTTGTTTCGTTATACGGGTGCTTTAAATCATCAACAAACCAGTGTTTTTTGTCAGGTTTGGTAAGTCCGCCATTCCATAATCTACTTTGCTTTTGCTGGTTTTTTATGTCGTCTTCATGTTGTTTCCCTCTGTATTTTAAATCCCAATCATCATCATACATCGTTGGGTAATCTTCAATATGCTTTACCATTCTACCTCTATCCAAAACTAGCGTTTTTAATCCATTTTCACAAAGCTCTTTGGCTGCCCAACCTCCGCTAATTCCAGTACCTATTACAATGGCATCATAAGCAGTTGGATATTCGGTTATTTCGTCTTCAGTCATTATTGTTTTTGTGTTTTATTTGATTGTATTAAAAGATGAAATTGGATAAGATTTATCCTAATTTGATAATCTCAATTCATAAAAATAGAGAAAATAATAATTTAATTCCTAATTATCGGAAAATTAACTAATTTGCATGGTATTAATGTTCAAATTATTTCAGTGAAAATAAACACACAGGAAATTCAACCCTATGAAGCGGATGGTGTTGTGTATCATGCCGATACGTGTTTGCCTTTAATTGATGCTTACAAAAGGAAAAAGCTAAAGTTTAAGGCACTTGCTAGACATACCTATCCAGGAGATAGGTTAGACGAAAACACTATTGGGCTGAATAGTATTGGGTATTGGGATGCCAACGAACCACAAGATTGGGGCTTGGATTGGCACAGAAACGAGGGGATAGAATTTCATTTTTTAGAATCTGGTACCATGCCCTATTCTCAAGAAAATAAAGAGGTTTTATTAACACCAAATCATTTAACGGTCACGCGCCCATGGGAGGCCCATAAAGTGGGTAATCCACATATTGGTATGGGTAAGTTCTATTGGGTGATAATAGATTTGGGCGTTCGCAGACCGCACCAAGATTGGGTTTGGCCACAGTGGGTTACACTTACACCTTCAGATTTAACAAGACTAACAACTATTTTAAGACAAAATGAAAAGTCTGTTTGGAAAACCGATCAGCGGGTTAGAGATTGTTTTCTTCGGATTAATAAAGCGATTAATACGGATGCAAAAGGGAGCAATGCATCAAAAATTAGATTACTGATTAATTACTTGCTTATTCTGTTATTGGATTTGATGAACACCGATGATATTGTCTTAAACGAATTATTAACAGATAGTTCTAGAAGTGTAAACTATTTTTTAAATGAATTAGAAAAAAATCTTTCTGAAAATTGGACAATTGAACATATGGCAGAATCTGCAGGTGTTGGAGTAACTCGATTTACGCATCATTGTAAACGGTTAACCAACTTAACACCAATGCGCTATTTGGCCCTGAGGCGCTTGGAGCTATCAAAAAAAATGCTTCAGGAAAATAAAGATTTAAGTATTACAGAAGTGGCTTATACATGCGGTTTTACAACGAGTCAATATTTTGCAACGGTTTTTAAAAAGCACGAAAAGTGTTCGCCAAATGAATATAGAATAAAGTATCAAATTGAAAATTTTCAATTTGCTTGATGACATAATAAACAGTGTTTGGGTTGTATAAATTCTTTCACTGAATAAAAATAAACACTAATTTGAATTCAAATACATATTTTCACATGATTATCATGTATAGTTATGTGCGAACAAAATAATAGATATAAACACATGAAACATCCATAACTAAATCTTGATACCCAAGGGAATGATTAAATGGATGCTACATGTGACCAATAAGAAAACAATAGATTTAAACACATGAAAAGAAGACAATTTGTAAAAAGAACAACACAGGCAAGTGCTGCATTATCTTTGCTTGGTTTTGTGGCCTGTAAAAGTGATAAGAAAAATAGTGAATTAGAAGATGATGCTTTAAGTGATGAAGCCTCGTTATTTTTTAAAATGTCTTTAGCAGAATGGTCGTTACACCGTACTTTATTTGATAACAAAATGGATCATTTAGATTTTGCTGCAAAATCTAGAAGTTTTGGTTTTGAAGGCGTGGAATACGTAAATGGGTTTTTTAAGGATAAGGCTAAGGATATGTCGTATTTAAAGGAAATGAAATCTAGAGCAAATATAGAAGGACAAGAAAACGTCTTAATTATGATTGACGGCGAAGGCCAATTGGCACATGCTGATACTGAAAAAAGATTACAAGCCATTGAAAACCATTACAAGTGGGTTGAAGCAGCGCATTTTTTAGGCTGTCATGCTATTAGGGTTAACCTTGCAGGAGGTATTGATAAGACAGAAGCTGTTAAAGCCAGTGTTGATTCTTTGACAAAACTATCTAATTTTTCTAAGGATTCAGGAATTAATATTCTGGTTGAAAATCATGGTGGGTTTTCATCTAATGGTGAGTGGATGACCAAGGTGTTTTCACAAGTAGAAAATGAAAACTGTGGTACGCTTCCTGACTTTGGTAATTTCTGTATTACAAAAGACAAAGAAAGAAATTGTATTGATGAATATGACAGATATAAAGGGATGAAAGAATTGTTGCCATACGCAAAGGCTGTTAGTGCGAAATCATACAATTTCAATGAAAATGGCGAAGACACACGTATTGATTATTATAGAATAATGAAAATGGTAAAAGAATCTGGTTATAATGGTTTTGTGGGTGTGGAATATGAAGGCACAGTCATGTCTGAAGAAAAAGGGATTGAACTGACCAGGGATTTATTGATACGGGTTGGAAAACAACTCTCATAAATTTAACTAACTAATCTGAATATTTTAATATTAATTTTTTACTAATTAAATACCAAATTATGAGTAACAACAAAAAAAGAAAATCATTATCACGCAGAGAATTCGTGACAAGAACTGCCACAGCAGTAGCTGGATTTACTATTGTCCCTTCTTTTGCTGTAAGTGGTTTGGGTCATGTCGCTCCTAGTGATAAATTAAATATTATTGGAATTGGTGTCGGTGGTATGGGTTTGGCTAACTTAAAGAACTTAACATCACAAAATATTGTAGGTCTTTGTGATGTGGATTGGAAATATGCAAAAGGTGCTTTTGACCTTTTCCCTAAAGCAAAAAAATATTGGGATTGGCGTAAAATGTACGATGAAATGGAGGGTGAGTTTGATGCTGTTGTTATTGCGACGGCGGATCATACACACGCCATTACAGCAGCGCATGCGATGACGATGGGAAAACATGTATATCTCCAAAAACCTTTAACACATTCTGTTTACGAATCTAGATTATTAACAAAATTAGCTGCCAAACATCAAGTAGCAACACAAATGGGTAATCAGGGCGCTTCAGGTGCTGGTGTTGCCGAGACTTGTGAAATTCTTTGGAGCGGTGCTATTGGTGATGTAACAAAAGTAGAATCTTTCACTGATCGTCCGATTTGGCCACAAGGGTTGAATACTCCTGAAAGAGGGGATTGGGTGCCTGAAACCTTGGATTGGGATTTATTTACCGGCCCTGCAAAAATGCGGCCTTACAATGAAGTCTATCATCCATGGAACTGGAGAGGTTGGTGGGATTATGGCACAGGGGCCTTAGGTGATATGGCATGCCATATTTTACATCCTGTCTTTGAAGGTTTAAAATTAGGTTATCCAACTAAAGCACAGGCAAGTTCTTCTTTATTATTAAACGATTCAGCTCCTGTCTCTCAGGCAGCTAAGTTGACTTTTCCTGAAAGAGGAAGAAAAGGTAAAATGAAATTACCAGAAGTAGATGTGTATTGGTATGATGGTGGTATTAAGCCTGAACTACCTGATAATTGGCCTGCTGGAAAGGACCCAAATAAGAGTGGGGGAGGTACATATTTCTATGGAACTAAAGATATTCTTCACGTTGGTTGCTATGGTATTGAGCCAGAATTATTATCTGGAAAAAAAATCACACCAGCTCAGACCGAAAGAAGAGTTGAAAAAGAACTTGGTCTTTCCTGGAACGCAGGAGCACATGAAATGGATTGGGTAAGAGCTTGTAAAGAAAGTCCTGAAAACAGAACACCTTGTACTTCTGATTTTGCAGAGGCAGGACCTTTCAACGAAATGGTAGTCATGGGAGTTCTTGCCGTTCGATTGCAAGCCTTAAATAAAATTTTAGAATGGGATGGTATCAATATGAAATTCACTAATATCAATTCTAATGAAGAGATAAAAACAGTTATTAGAGACGGGTTTAAAATTCATGATGGTCATCCAACTTTTAATAAAGATTGGACAGAACCAATGAATGCTATTGCCTATTCTCAAGAACTTATCAAACACACCTATAGAGATGGCTGGGAATTACCGCCAATGCCAGTGTAATTGAGCATCTTTAATAAATTGAAAAAAAACATGATGGATACGAGTAACGATTCTATTACGTAAAACTAAAAAAGAAAAAATATTAAATCAATATCTAATGAGAACAAAAAATTTATTTTTATTAAGTATTTTATGCCTTGCAATCAGTATTATGAGCTGTAAGGATACTAAAAAATCTAACGCAACTGTTGTTGAAGACGTTGTTGTTGAAGAAACAATGCCAGAAGTAGAAGCACCGATGAATGGATTATCAGAAGCTGAAAAAGCAGATGGTTGGGCATTATTATTTGATGGCACTACTCCAACAGGATGGAGAGGTTATAAAAAAGATCATTTTCCAGCCGGTTGGCAAATCGTTGATGGAGCTATTCAATGTGTTGGATCAGGTCGTGGTGAGGCAGGAAGTATGGATGGTGGCGATATCATTTATGATAAAAAATTTCAAAATTTCACTTTAAGTTTAGAATGGAAAATTTCTGAAGGAGGAAATTCAGGTATTTTTTATTTAGGAACAGAAGAGTTTGATGTCGTTTATAAATCAGCTCCTGAAATGCAAGTTTTAGATAATGAAAATCATCCTGATGCAAAATTAGGAATAGATGGTAACCGTCAAGCTGGATCTTTGTATGATCTAATTCCAGCTAAACCGCAAAATGCTAAACCTGTTGGTGAATGGAATAAAGTAGAAATTACTGTATATAAAGGGACTGTTATTCATAATCAAAATGGAGTAAACGTAGTAGAATACCATTTATGGACTTCAGAATGGAACGAAATGGTTGCTAATAGTAAATTTCCATCATTGAATCCAAATTGGGCAGAAGTGGCTTCCAAGGGTTACATAGCGTTGCAAGATCATGGTGATGACGTTTGGTACAGAAATATTAAAATTAAAGAACTAAAATAATAAAAGTATTATTTAAAAAACATGAAAAAGGATTGGTAGGATTTATGAAAAATCACCAATTCTTTTTTATTTTAAAATGAATTAAAATTTAGGATTCATGAGAAAATTAAGAATGGGAATGATTGGTGGCGGTACCGGATCATTCATTGGAGATGTACATAGAAAAGCGTCGTCTATTGACGGCATGATAGAATTGGTATGTGGTGCATTTAGTAGTAGTGCAGAGAAATCAATTGCTTCAGGAAAAGCATTATTTCTTCCAGAAGATAGATGCTACGGAAGTTTTGAAGAGATGGTTTTAAAAGAAAAAGAACGTCCTGAAGATGTTAGAATGGATTTTGTAGCTATTGTTACGCCCAACCACATGCATTTTCCACCAGCGAAATTGGCTCTGGAAAACGGGTTTCATGTAGTTTGTGATAAACCCATGACATTGACTTTAGAAGAAGCCATCGAATTAGAAAAAATAGTTGAACAAAGCGGAAAACTTTTTGCGTTAACACATAATTATACAGGGCACCCTTTAGTAAAGCAAGCGAAAGCTATGGTTGCTAAAGGCGACTTGGGCAAGATTAGAAAAATACAAGTCCAGTATTTACAAGGGTGGTTATCAACTGCCGTTGAAAAAACAGGACAAAAACAAGCGTCTTGGAGAGTAGATCCTAAAAAGTCTGGAATTGGAGGTGCTTTGGGAGATATTGGAACACATGCTGAAAATTTAGTAGAATATATTACAGGTTTAAGAATTGATGAATTAGCTGCCGATTTAGGTCGATTTGGCGACGGCAGGATTCTTGATGATGATGGTAATTTATTACTGAGAATGGAAAATGGTGCAAAAGGCACGATGTCTATTTCGCAGATCGCTTTAGGCGAAGAGAATAATTTAGCTATAAAGGTTTATGGAGAAAAAGGCAGTTTGGAATGGCGTCAGGAAAATCCAAACAAATTGATAACACGTTGGTTGGAAAAGCCTGTAAAAGTATTTACACCAAACGGGAATGAGTTATATGATGAGGCTCTGAATGTATCACGTATTCCAGCAGGTCATCCTGAGGGCTATTTGGAAGCTTTTGCAACCATTTATAAAAATTTCGCAACACATTTAATGGCTGTTTTAGATGGAAAAACCATCGAAAACCCAGATTATCCAACCGCAAAAGATGGTGTTCGTGGGATGCAATTTATTTATGCCGCTGTTGAAAGTGACAAAAATAATTCAACTTGGACAAAAATATAAAATAGAAATAATTGAGTGCTCAGTTCCTCCGCTTCGGGGAGGTTAGGTGGGGCAAATAATATTAACTAATAAAATCCCTCCCCTTTGGGGAGGTTATGAGGGGAATATGAAAACAATTAAAGGACCAGCAGTATTTTTAGCGCAATTTGCAGGAAACGAAGCCCCATTTAATAGTTTAGATGGCATGTGTAAATGGGCTGCCGATTTAGGTTACAAAGGCATACAAATACCAACATGGGAATCAAGTTTAATCGATATTGAAAAGGCTGCTGAAAGCCAAACCTATTGCGATGAGCTAAAAGGAAAAGTGAATTCTTACGGCTTAGAAATTACAGAATTATCAACGCATTTACAAGGACAATTGGTAGCCGTAAACCCAGCATACGATTCGATGTTTGATGGTTTTGCGCCAGAGCAGGTTAGAGGTAATCCTAAAGCAAGAACCGAATGGGCTATCGATTTTGTTAAAAAATCGGGGACCGCAAGTGGCAGGTTAGGTTTAAAATCCCACGCATCATTTTCGGGAGCCTTGTTATGGCATACCGTTTATCCTTGGCCACAACGCCCAAATGGTTTAGTGGAAATGGGTTTTGAAGAATTGGCGAACCGTTGGTTGCCTATTTTGAATCATTTTGATGAACACGGTGTAGATATATGTTACGAATTACATCCTGGAGAAGATTTACATGATGGCGTGACGTTCGAACATTTTTTGGAAGCTACAAATAATCACACGCGCGCAAATATTCTTTACGACCCCAGTCATTTTGTACTTCAACAATTAGACTATTTAACGTTTATCGATTATTATCATGAGCGTATTAAAGCGTTTCATGTCAAGGATGCGGAGTTTAATCCAACAGGAAAACAAGGCGTTTATGGCGGTTATTCCGATTGGAAAAATCGTGCAGGCCGTTTCCGATCTTTGGGTGACGGACAAGTAGATTTTTCTGGAATTTTTTCAAAATTAACACAATATGATTGTGACGTTTGGGCGGTAATGGAATGGGAGTGTTGCATAAAATCTTCAGAACAAGGGGCAAGAGAAGGTGCACCATTTATTCAAAAACATATTATTGAAGCTGCAACTCGAAGTTTTGATGATTTTGCTGGTGGCGAAGTTGATAAAGAACATTTAAAGAAAATGTTGGGTATATGAATTTTAAAATTGGTGTAGTGTTAATAATGATGGCTTTACTTTTTTCATGTAAAAAGGAAGTTGGGATTGATAAAGAAAAAACAACAGAAGTTGAGGCACAAGTTGAAGAAGAAATTACCGACCCTAAAGTTACCGAAGTTTGGGAGCCCAAACCACCAGTTGTAAACCCTAAAGGGCAAAATGGTGTGCCAAGTGATGCAATCATTCTTTTTGATGGTGATAATTTGGATAATTGGACACATGAAGATGGATCTTCAGCACAATGGACTTTAAATGATGATGGTTCAATGACGGTTAAAGATAAAACCGGGAATATTCAAACTAAGCAAAGTTTTGGTAGTATGCAGTTGCATATTGAATGGAAATCGCCGGAAGAAGTTCAGCAAGAAGGTCAGCATAGAGCAAATAGTGGTATATTTTTACAAAGTTTATACGAAGTACAAGTTTTAGATAATAACGATAATGATACCTATGTGAATGGTCAAGTAGGTTCAATTTATAAACAATCCATTCCTTTAGCAAAAGCGTCTGTTGAAACTGGTAAATGGAATATTTATGACATCATTTTTCATGCTCCAGAATTTGATGCTCAAGGTCATGTCATAAAAAAGGCCACCATCACAGTTTTGCATAATGGCGTTTTGGTGCAAGATCATTATGAATTGAAAGGGCCAACGGTTTATATTGGCTATCCAAAATACGAGGCCCATGGTAATGCACCTTTAATGTTACAAGATCATAAGGATAATAGTCGTGTAAGTTACCGTAATATTTGGGTCAGGGAATTGTAGTTATACTCTAAAATCATTAAAATGAATGAAAAACAAGCAATTTTTATCGTGCATTTTTTTATGTGAACAATTCTAATGATTGAAGAATTAAAAATAAAAACATAAAAAAAACAGGATTTCAATAATTTTTATCAAAAAGTGATGGCTTATTGCGTAATTATTAAAATAAAATTTTAGATTTACATCATGAAAAATCCAAAAAATAAAATACGTTGTTCAGTTCCCGGTTTGCCCGTGCGCATTCGCCGCCGCTTCTAATCTTATTATATAGCAAAACCAAAACGTAATTTTAATTTTTTTCATAGTGTTCAATTTTCTTTTCATAGCATTTCAAAATTTAGTTAATTCTTTAATTAACCATACTACTATGGGTCGCAATTTTCCTCGTCGCCCGTAAGGGTATATGTAAATGTTATTGAACTAGGTGAGTCCAGTTCAGCTTCCAAGAAAAAAATAAATTAATTGACATTCAAATAATAAGGGAAATGAAGGTTGTAATAGCCGATAAATCACATATAAAATACGCAGAAATTATTTGCGATACTATAGCTGAATCTGCTCAAGTTAGAGGAACGGGAATAGCTAGACGTACACCAGAATACATTACTACGAAAATAGAAAATGGCAACGCTGTTATTGCTTTGGATGGCGATAAATTTGCAGGGTTTTGCTATATAGAAAAATGGGGTCATGGTAAATTTGTTGCAAATTCCGGTTTAATTGTGCATCCAAATTATAGAGGTAAAGGTTTGGCAAAAAAAATTAAACATAAAGTATTTGCACATTCCAGAGCAAAATTTCCAGATGCTAAGGTGTTTAGTATAACTACAGGCTTAGCGGTGATGAAGTTGAACAGTGATTTGGGCTATAAACCAGTAACGTTTTCCGAATTAACAGACGATCAATCGTTTTGGGATGGTTGCCAAACCTGTAAAAATTACGATGTGTTAACACGTACAGAACGAAAAATGTGTTTATGTACAGGAATGTTGTACGATCCGAAAGCGAAAAAAGAAGACAAAGAAGTAAAAGAGCGTACTTTTAAAAGATTAAAAAGTATTAAAGAAGCACTCTTTCTTAAAAAAGATAAAAAATAATAAGATTTCCACCTTCGTGGAAATGAAAAAAAGGTTTATAAATGAAAAAATTAGTAATAGCTTATAGTGGCGGATTAGATACATCGTATTGCGCGGTAAGTTTATCAAAAAAATATGAAGTTCATGCGGTAAGTGTGAATACAGGTGGTTTTACAAAAGAAGAGATTAGCCATATTGAAAGCAACGCTTATAAAATGGGTGTTTCAACGTATAAAAATATTGATGCTGTAGCTACTTTTTACCAAAAGGTAGTGAAGTATTTAATTTTTGGAAATGTTTTAAAAAATAATACCTACCCATTATCAGTAAGTGCAGAACGTATTATCCAAGCCATTGAAATTGTTGAATATGCTAAAAGTATTGATGCGGAATATATTGCTCATGGTAGTACAGGAGCTGGAAACGACCAAGTACGTTTCGATATGATTTTTCAAACTTTGGCACCAAATATTAAAATTATTACACCAATTAGAGATGAACAGCTAACGAGACAGCAAGAAATCGATTACCTAAAAGAAAATGGTATTGACATGTCTTGGGAAAAAGCTAAATATTCAATTAATAAAGGCCTTTGGGGAACTAGTGTTGGGGGATTGGAAACACTAACATCTGAAAAACCTTTGCCTGATGAAGCATATCCTTCTCAGTTAAAACATGCCGAAGATGAAAAAGTAAAACTAACTTTTGAAAAAGGTAAATTAGTTGCTGTGAACGGTATTGAGAATAATTCAGAAATTAATATTGAAGTTTTAAATAATTTAGCATCACCTTACGCTATTGGTAGGGATATTCACGTTGGTGATACTATAGTAGGTATCAAAGGGCGTGTTGGTTTTGAGGCTGCCGCCGCTTTAATCGCTATAAAAGCGCATCATTTGTTAGAAAAGCACACGCTTACCAAATGGCAATTACAACATAAAGATTATTTGTCTAGTTTTTACGGCATGCATTTGCACGAAGGCCAATATTTAGACCCTGTAATGCGGGATATGGAAGCTTTTTTACAAAGTAGTCAAGACAAAGTTTCTGGTGATGTAACGGTGACTTTGAAACCGTATCATTTTTCTTTGGATGGAATTTCTTCAAAGCATGATTTAATGAATGCTAAGTTTGGAAGCTACGGTGAGGAAAACAAAGGTTGGACTGCCGATGAAGCTAAAGGGTTTATTAAAATTCTAGGAAATCAAAATAAAATATATCAACAGGTAAATTCCTAGTTGGTAATTGACCTGCAAGGTTTTAGAAACCTTGTAGGTCTGAAAAAGGAAGTATCGAAATGAAAAAAATAACAGTTGGAATAATAGGTGGCGCGGGATATACAGCAGGAGAATTAATTAGATTACTAGTTAACCATCCTGAAACGGAGATTGATTTTGTTTTTAGCACAAGTAACGCTGGCAATAAAATAAGTAAGGTTCATCAAGATTTAGTAGGGTCTTTAGATTTAAAATTTACGGATACTGTAAACCCAGATGTTGATGTATTGTTCTTGTGTTTAGGTCATGGTAATTCGGTTAAGTTTTTATCTGCGAATACCTTTTCCGATAACACAAAGATTATTGATTTAGGAAACGATTTTAGATTGGAAGCAGATAAAGTTTTTAATGGAAAAACCTTTGTTTATGGTTTACCGGAATTACAAAGAGAAGCCATTAAGCAAGCAAAATATATTGCTAACCCAGGGTGTTTTGCAACAGCAATTCAATTAGGGCTGTTGCCATTGGCTAATAAAGGTTTGCTAAATAACGATGTGCATATTAATGCAGTTACGGGAGCTACTGGTGCAGGAACATCACTGTCGTCAACTACGCATTATACTTGGAGAGATAATAACTTTTCGTATTACAAACCCTTTACACATCAACATTTAGGAGAGATTAATCAGTCAGTAAATCAATTGCAAAATGATTTCTCTTCAGATATTTTGTTTATGCCAAATAGAGGAAATTTTTCAAGAGGCATTTTTGCAACCATTTATACTGATTATGAAGGTTCAGTGGAAGATGCTAAAACACTTTACAAATTGTTTTATAAAGACGCTAAATTTACATTTGTTTCAGATGATGATTTGCATTTAAAACAGGTTGTAAATACCAATAAATGTTTGATTCATTTACATAAACATAACGGTAAATTATTGATAACAAGCATTATAGATAATTTATTGAAAGGTGCATCAGGACAAGCTATTCAAAATATGAATTTAATGTATGGTTTAGATGAAACAACTGGGTTGCAATTGAAAGGGACTTATTTTTAATCCCCACCTAGCCTCCCCACAGGGGAGGAATGGATTGTAAAAAAAAAGTAGGAGTAAGCATTCCCCTCCTTCGGAGGAGTTAGGGGAGGATTTAACATAACAGTGGCGCGTTAGGGATAGTAGTGGAAAGCCCACAGCGATAGCGAGGACTTGCAACGGATAGCCCGACCCGATAGGGTAACGCCAAAATAAAATAAAAATGGGATTCCCCTTTCGAGGGAATGAAAAAATAGTATAAAATGAAAATAGCCATTATAGGAACAGGGAATTTAGGGAGTTCGATTGCGAAAGGACTGATTAATAACAAGTCGTTTACGTCATTGTATTTGAGTGATAAGAATACTTCGGCGGTTAAAGCTTTTGAAGATGAAGATTATGTAACGCTGACCAACGATAATGGTTTGGCAGTTGAACAGTCTGATATGGTGATTTTTGCACTTCAGCCCAAACATATTGATAAAGTTTTGGAACGTGTTGCATCAAAAATAACAGAAAACCATGTGGTTATTTCGGTGGCTGCTGGGGTTGACATTGCTAGAATTGAGGCGATTGTTGGAAGTGATAAAAATATTATTCGCGTGATGCCAAATACTGCTATTTCCATTGGTAAATCTATGACATGTATTGCGGCTAATGATAAAGGGCAGGATAAGATTGGATTAGCTCAGGATATATTTAATCAATTGGGTACTACAATGGTGATTCCAGAAGATTTAGTGCAAGCAGCGACGGTAATTTGTGCCAGTGGTATTGCCTTTTGGATGCGTTTGGTACGTGCTACTACCCAAGGAGCCATTCAATTAGGCTTTGAAGCGGAACAAGCCCATGAGTTAGCAACCCAAACCTGTTTTGGTGCTGCGAGTTTATTGTTAGAATCCGGAAGGCATCCTGAGCAAGAAATTGATAGGGTGACCACGCCAAGTGGCTGTACCATTGAAGGGTTAAATGCCATGGAACACCAAGGATTAAGTTCTGCTTTAATACAAGGTATTGTGGCGTCTTTCGATAAAATTAATCAACTAAAAAAGAATTAAAATGCCATTATTTGACGTTTATCCACTATATAATGTAACACCTGTTTCGGGGAAAGATGTACATGTTTACGATGAAAACGGAACGGAATATTTAGACCTTTACGGTGGGCATGCTGTAATATCCATTGGGCATGCACATCCTAATTATATTGATGCCATTACGAGTCAGGTTTCGAAGCTTGGGTTTTACTCGAATGCGGTTCAAAATCCGTTGCAAGTTGAATTGGCAGACAAAATTGAAGCACTTTCGGGTTGTGCAGCTTACGAATTATTTTTATGTAATTCTGGCGCTGAAGCCAATGAAAATGCTTTAAAATTGGCATCCTTTAAAACAGGAAAATCTCGTGTTGTTGCTTTTAAAAATGGGTTTCACGGACGTACATCGGCGGCTGTTGCGGTAACCGATAATGCGAATATTATTGCCCCAATTAATGCGCAACAAAAGGTTACTATTTTAGAATTGAACGATATTTTAGGTGTAAAAGCAGCACTTGAAAAAGGGGATGTCTGCGCTGTTATTGTGGAGTTTATCCAAGGTGTTGGCGGTTTAGATCAAGGAAGTTCTGATTTTTTTGAACAAGTTTATGCATTGTGTAAAACGAACAATACCATGTTTATTGCCGATGAGGTACAATCGGGTTACGGACGTTCGGGTAAATTCTTTGCGTTTCAACATTATAATGTAACACCGGATATCATTTCTATAGCAAAAGGCATGGGTAATGGGCTTCCTGTTGGAGGCATTTTAATTCATCCAGATATCGAATCCAAACATGGGATGTTGGGTACTACATTTGGCGGTAATCATTTGGCTTGTGCTGCAAGTTTAGCGGTTTTAAATACCATTGAGGAAGAACATTTAATAGATAATGTTAATGAGATATCAGAGTATTTTATGTCGATAGCGAAGACTATTCCAGAAGTGAAGAAGATAAAAGGAAGAGGTTTAATGTTGGGATTGGAATTTGATTTTGAAGTAGGTGCGCTTAGAAAAAAACTTATTTACGACGAACATATTTTTACCGGTGGTGCATCAAATAAAAAACTGTTGAGAATTTTACCACCGCTTACGATTAAAAAAGAACATATTGATCAATTTTTTGAAGCACTGAAAAAGGCTTTGAGTTAATAAAACTAAAGTAGTTAAAGTCATTTCGACGAAAGGAGAAATCGCATAATTAGCTAAGGAAAGTAGCTAGACTGAGAACTGCTAACTGAATACTAAAAAGATGAATACCTTATTATCCATAGAAAAGAGAAATGCGGTTTTACTAAGAATGGCAGTGCTTTTGGAAGAAGAAAGAAAATCCATTATAGAAATAAACAAAGCCGATTTAGAAGCTTATGACGGCGATGATATTTCTATGTACGACCGTTTGAAAGTTGATGATGCTAAAGTAGATGAAATGATTAAATCGGTGACGCATTTAGCATCACAAGATGATCCTGTTGGTGTTGAACGTTTCAGTTTTAAACATGATAATGGGATGCAGGTTTACAATAAAACAGCATCATTTGGTACGGTTTTAATTATTTATGAGTCTAGACCAGACGTAACAGTTGAGGCTGCTGGAATTGCTTTTAAATCGGGAAATAAAATATTATTAAAAGGTGGAAAAGAATCTTTAAACTCAAACTTGAAAATTGTTGAACTATGGCATCAAGCTTTAAAAGAAGACGATGCATCAACAGATTGGGTTGAGTATTTACAATTCAACAGAACTGAAACTCAGGCTTTTTTAGAAAAGCCAACTCAGAAAGTCGATTTAATCGTGCCACGTGGTGGCGAGCGTTTAATTGCGTTTGTTAAAGAACATGCTAGATGTCCGGTGATTGTTAGCGGACGCGGAAATAATTTTGTTTATGTTCACAAAGCAGCCGATTTGGATATGGCACTGGATGTGATTATCAACGGTAAATCAAAAATTTCAGCCTGTAATGCCGTTGATAAAGTTTTAATTGATGAAAATCTTCCGAATAAAGATGAATTTATAAAAACACTTATTTCAAAATTGAAAGCGTCTAATATCGAAATTTTAGGCGATTCAAAAACCTCAAAACTTGATGGAATTGAGGCTTTTAAATCAGATGATATTTGGTATGAGGAGTTTTTAGATTATAAAATTGTAATTGGGGAAATAGCATCAAATGAAGATACCATTGCGAGGATAAATAAATATTCTGGCGGACATTCATCATCTATAATTACCAAAAATGAAGCTGAAGCAAAACTGTTTATGGAAAATGTGGATAATGCGGCGGTGTATCATAATGCTTCAACACGTTTTACGGATGGTGGACAATTAGGATTGGGAGGCGAATTAGCCATAAGCACAGATAAATTACACCAACGCGGCCCCATTGGTTTACAGCATTTGGTAACCAATAAATGGTATGTTCACGGAAACGGACAAATAAGATAACACGCAAACCCATAATGGGCATTTAAGAAATAAAGTAAGTAATTGTGATACTAATAAAAGGCTATTAATGGTTAGTGAAGTTTTAAATAGATGAAGAAAAAACGCATATTGTTAAAAATGGGGTCTAATACACTTACCAAAGAAACCGATAATATTTCTAGAGGAAAGATTGAGGATATAGCAAGTCAGATTGCGAAACTTCAAGATACTTGTGAATTTGTTATTGTAAGTTCGGGTGCAATTGCTGTAGCAAAACAGTTTGTAAAGCTTGAAAGTAAGCAAAAAGATGTTTTTGTAAAACAAGCTCTGGCATCTATTGGTCAGCCGCATTTAATACGTATTTATCAAGAAATTTTTAGGGAATATGGGTTGCTTACCTCTCAGTGTTTGTTATCCTACTCCGATTTTGAAAAACAGGAAAGTAAAACCAATATTGTAAACACCATTAATGTGCTGGTTAACAATAATTATATTCCGATAATTAATGAAAATGATACGGTAGCAACCGATGAAATTAAGTTTGGCGATAATGATAAATTAGGCGCATTAACCGCATCCCTTTTAAAGGTAGATTTGTTTATTATAGCTACAAATACTAACGGTATTTATACTAAAGAATCTATAGAAAGTGAAACGCCAGAAACTATTATTGAGGTTTCAGATTTTGAGGAATTAGCAAAACAAGTGGTCAATTCAAAATCATCGCACGGTAGTGGTGGTATGCAATCAAAAATCGAAGCTGCTTCAGTCACTAAAAAGGCGAATATAGAAACATGGATAGTAAATGGTTTGGAAGATAATTTTATCATAAATGCTTTTGAAAATAAGGTGCCGTTTACCAAAATAAAATAACCTGCAAGGTTTCAAAAACCTTGTAGGTTTGACAAAAGTCAGGTTTTTAAAACCTGACAGGTCTGGAAAAGAAGAAAATAAAATGAAACATTACACATCCATTAACGATATAGATAACATCAATTCTTGGATTGAGGAAGCAAAAGCGTTAAAAGCAAATCCGTTAAAACACATAGAATTAGGAAAAAACAAAACATTGGGTTTGTTGTTCTTTAATTCTAGTTTACGGACACGTTTAAGCACACAAAAAGCAGCTTTAAATTTAGGAATGAATCCCATTGTCATGAATGTTTCAGGTGATGCTTGGGGGATTGAGTTTGGCGATGGTATGGTTATGAATGGTAACACTGCTGAACATATTAAAGAAGCCGCAGCAGTAGTATCTCAATATTGCGATATTATTGCGGTAAGAGCGTTTCCAACATTAACAGACAAAGCTAAAGACGAAAGTGAACAGGTTTTAAGTTCATTTAAAAAGTTTGCTTCTGTGCCCATTGTAAACATGGAGAGCGCAACAGGGCATCCATTACAAGGTTTAACGGATGCACTTACCATTTCAGAACACGCAAAAGTTACAAAGCCAAAAGTGGTTTTAAGTTGGGCGCCACACATTAAGGCGTTACCTCATGCGGTGGCCAATAGCTTTGTGCAGGCGATGCAAAAAATGGATGTGGAATTTGTTATTGCAAATCCTGAAGGTTATAATCTGAATCCTGAAATTACTGGTAATACACCAATTTGCCATAATCAAGAAGAAGCATTTAAAGATGCCGATTTTATATACACTAAAAGCTGGAGTTCGTATGAGGATTACGGAAGAGTATTAATTACAAACTCTAATTGGATGATAACAAAAGATAAAATTGCTGACGCAAAATTTATGCACTGTTTACCGGTAAGACGAAACGTTGTTGTGGAAGATGCGGTTCTGGATAGTGATAGTTCATTGGTTATCCAACAAGCTAATAATAGAACATACGCAGCACAATTAGTACTTAAAAAAATATTAGAAAACCTAAATTAATTTAAAAAAATGCCCTCTCGTTTGGAGAGGGCGTAGGGAGAGGCTATGGAAAACTTAAAAATCATAAAAATAGGCGGAAACATTATTGATAATGAAGCGGCATTAGAGAAGTTTTTATCACAATTTTCAACACTAACAGGACCTAAAATTTTAGTTCATGGTGGCGGAAAGTTAGCCACTAAATTGGCACATGATATGGATGTACCTGTTAATATGGTTGATGGCAGACGTGTCACAGATGCAACTACTTTAGATATTATCACCATGGTATATGCAGGTAAAATCAATAAAAATGTAGTAGCTAAATTACAAGCCTACAACTGTAATGCTATTGGTTTTACGGGTGCTGATGGAAATACTATACTAGCTGTGAAACGTCCTGTAAAAAAGGTTGATTATGGTTTTGTTGGCGATGTTAAAAAAGTCAACACAAAGCTTATTAATGTGTTGTTGGAAAATGATGTAATCCCAGTTTTTTGTGCTATAACACATGATAAAAACGGACAACTATTAAACACAAATGCAGATACGATTGCATCCGAATTAGCAATAGGACTATCTCGGTTTTATAAAACAGAGTTAATTTATTGTTTTGAAAAAGACGGTGTTTTATTGGCAGTTGATGATGACGAATCTGTCATAGATTTTATGGATACAGGCACGTATCAAACCTTAAAAATACGAGATACATTTGCAGATGGTATGTTGCCAAAACTGGAAAATTGTTTTCACGCCTTACACGAAGGTGTATCAAAAGTTATTATTGGTAATCCAACGGTTATTAGTAATAGAGATCAAAAATTTACAACGTTATATTTATGATTCAAGAACTAACAAGTGAAGCCATTGAGTTATTAAAAAAGCTCATAGAAACCCAATCATTTTCATCAGAAGAAGATCAAACGGCGTTGCATATTGAAACTTGGTTTAAAAATAACCATATCAATTATAAACGCACTAAAAATAATGTTTGGGCAACAAATGTTCATTTTGATGAAAGCAAGCCAACGTTACTTTTAAACTCACATCACGACACCGTAAAACCAAATTCGGCTTATACAAAAGATCCGTTTAAAGCTATTGTAGAAGACGGAAAATTATACGGTTTGGGTAGTAACGATGCCGGTGGCTGTTTGGTATCGTTAATAGCTACGTTTACGTATTTTTATAATTACAAAAATTTAAAATATAACTTAATTATTGTCGCTTCCGCGGAAGAGGAAAGCAGTGGTCCAAACGGACTTAACAGTATGTTGAAAGTCATTCCTAAAGTGGATGTTGCCATAGTTGGTGAGCCTACCTTAATGAATTTAGCGGTTGCCGAAAAAGGTTTAGTGGTTTTTGATGCGTTGGTTGAAGGCACTCCAAGTCATGCAGCCCATCCAAACGATAATAATGCTATTTATAATTCAATAGAAGTGCTACAATGGTTTAGGGATTTTAAATTTGAAAAAGGATCAAAAGCTTTAGGCGATGTAAAATTAACCGTTACACAAATTAATGCAGGTTCACAACACAATGTGGTTCCTGGTCATGTAGATTTAGTGATTGATGTACGGGTAAATGATGCTTACACCAATACTGAAATTGCAGAAATTTTACAAGAAAAAGCACCATGTACAAGCATAACACCGCGTAGTTTACGTTTAAATTCATCCTCCATTCCTGTAAATCACGATTTAGTAAAAGCGGGGATCGCCATGGGAAGAACAACTTATGGGTCGCCAACATTATCAGATCAAGCGGTATTAACCTGTCCGAGTTTAAAATTAGGCCCCGGAGATAGCACGCGCTCACATTCGGCAGATGAATTTATTTATCTAAATGAAATTGAAGAAGGTATTAAAATATATGTTGAATTGTTGAATAGGGTAATAATTCCTGCGTAGGCAGGAATCTCATGAAATAGACCTGCAAGGTTTTCAAAACCTGGTAGGTCTGAAAACAATAATAAAGTATAAAAAGATTCCTGCCTTCGCAGGAATGACAATAATAACTAAAAATGAGGGTAGAGATTTCTGCCTTCGCAGAAATTTATGAAACTCTGGGACAAAGGCATATCAATCGATAAAAAAATAGAACAATTTACTGTTGGAAACGATAGGGAAATAGATATTCATATTGCCAAATACGATGTCATCGCTTCCAAGGCGCATGCTAAAATGCTTCAAAAAATAGGCATTATATCTGTTGAAGAATTAGTTGATCTTTTGAGCGGTTTAAAAGTTTTAGAAGATCAAATTGATAACGGAACCTTTGTTATTGATGCCCATTTTGAAGATGTACATTCTAAAATTGAATTTGAACTCACAAAATCTTTAGGCGAAGTCGGAAAAAAAATACACACCGCACGTTCTAGAAACGATCAGGTTTTAGTGGCGCTTAACTTATATTACAAGGACCATTTAAGTGTTGTAAAGGAAAAAACGGAAACGCTTTTTAATACTTTACTTGATTTAGCCGAAACCTATAAAGATAAAGTCTTGCCAGGCTATACACATTTACAGGTAGCAATGCCATCATCGTTCGGGTTATGGTTTTCGGCGTATGCAGAACTCATGATTGACGATGTATATTTATTGAACGCTGCTATAAAAACGGTTGACCAGAACCCCTTGGGTTCTGCAGCGGGTTATGGCAGTTCATTTCCTATTGATAGAGCATTAACCACTAAGGAAATGGGCTTCGCCACCCTAAAGTACAATGTGGTTGCAGCACAAATGGGACGTGGAAAAAACGAACGCACTATTGCTGCAGCTTTAGGTGGATTAAGCAATACATTAGCGCGTTTTGCTATGGATGTATGTTTGTATATGAGTCAGAATTTTGGATTTATTTCTTTCCCAGATGAATTGACCACAGGCAGCAGTATTATGCCACATAAAAAGAATCCTGATGTATTCGAATTGATACGTGGGAAGTGCAATAAAATACAAGCGTTGCAAACCGAAATGATTTTAATAACCAATAACTTACCAAGTGGTTACCACAGAGATTTTCAATTGTTGAAAGAAAATAGTATTGCAGCTTTTGAAGAGATAAAAGATATTCTGGATATTTTTAATTACTCCATTCAGCAAATTATTGTTAAGGATATAGATATTAATAGCGATTTGTATAAGTACTTATTTACAGTAGATAATATCAATACTTTGGTTGTTGAAGGTCATAGTTTTAGAGAAGCGTATCAAAAAATTGGTGGGCAAGTTCAAGATGGCACTTATAAACCTGATACATCTAAAAAACATACCCATGTTGGTAGTATTCATAATTTGTGCTTGGATAAGATTCGGGAGAAGTTTCCTGAATAAGATTTATTTGAATTTGTGAAATTTTCTACAAACTTAAGTCGTTTAACAAACGATAAAGTTCATTGAAACGGAACTTTATCATTGCGTTGGCTATAATTTGAAAAACAGAACTAACATTGGAATTACGAAATGCAACTAACTCGGATTTAGAACTGGCTTATAGAATTGTATGCAACTCGATTAAGCCTTATGTGACAAAAATATGGGGTTGGGACGAATCATATCAGCGTGAGATTCATAAACAGAAATTTGTCGCTTCTGAAACCGAAATAATCATATACAATGAGCAAGAAATCGGAATATTAATCGTGAAAGAATCTGGCAATGAAATTTATTTACAAAGTATATTAATTGAAAAAAAATTTCAAAATTTGGGAATAGGAAGAATGATTATGGAAAGAATTATCGAAAGAGCAAATTCTGTAAAAAAACCAATTCGATTACAAGTTTTCAAGGTAAATTTAAAAGCTCAAAGATTTTATGAAAAACTGGGATTTGAGAAAATATCTGAAATGGAAAACCATATTGGAATGAAAAAAAACTGCCCCAGCTAGCGAGAGCGTCACGCTCGTGACCGTTCAGAATAGCCTAATAATTTTAATATTAGTTTATCGGCACAAGCAAGATGCTTGCGCCAGCCTTTAAATCAATCAAATTACATCAATCTCTATCTCTCCCTAATTAAATTTCAAATGAAAACTACATTAAAATCATTATTGTTCAGCCTTTTATTATTTATTATGACATCTAATAGTTTTGCACAAAGTGAGATAGTCAACATATGGGATGATAAAATCCCTAATTACCAAGAAACTACAGAAGAGGAAATCATAGAAGAAACAGAAATAACTAGGATTTCTTTGGTAAAAGAACCCACTCTAGAAATCTTTTTACCTTCTAAGCGTAATGCTTCGGGTAAAGCTGTAATTATATGTCCTGGTGGAGGTTACCGCGTTTTGTCATATGATTGGGAAGGAACAGATATAGCAAAATGGTTTAATGGTAAGGGGGTCGCTGCATTTGTATTAAAGAGCAGACTACCGCTGTCAAAATCTATAATTATTTCAAATGAAGCGCCTTTACAAGATGCGCAAAGGGCTATGCGGTGGGTAAGACATCATGCAGAAAAATATAATGTAAACCCTAATCAAATTGGTGTTATGGGGTTTTCAGCTGGAGGACATTTAGCGTCTACTTTAGGCACTCAATATAATACGCCAAATAAATTTAAAGAAACAGATATCGATACTATTTCAGCAAGACCAGATTTTACTATTTTGATATATCCTGTGGTTACTATGATGGATGATTATACCCATAAAGGATCTCAAAATAATTTATTGGGAAAGAATGCTAATGATGCGCTGAAAATAAAGTATTCTAATGAATTGCATGTTACAGAACATACACCGCCAACATTTATGGTGCATTCCGGGGATGATAAAGCTGTACCTGTAGAGAATAGTTTGCAATTATATAAAGCATTAAATGATAAAGGTGTAAAGTCTGAAATACATGTCTATCCGCATGGTGGTCATGGCTATAGTTTAGCATTAGGAAAAGGACACTTGCAAACTTGGCCTGATAGATTATTTGATTGGTTACAAAGTTTATGATTTTATCTAGATTAACGAATAATAAATTCCTAGAAAAACATACCAATGAGAAAACAATTTTTTTATCGAAATAAGTTCACGGTAATGAATTTTTATTCTTCTCTAGGTAAACGTGAATCCAACTCAGCTATTTGATAAACAAGTGCAGCTATTACAGTTGCATTAATCATCATATCGCGTTCGGGTACATATTCTAAAGCATCCAGGTTCGTGTGATGTGTTACTGTGCTATAGTTTAGCTTATCTTGAATGATCTGAAAAACCAGGTATTTTGTAATAATCGAAAACATCATGATCTGTAAAATCTGTATTTTGAATGGTTAGATTATTAACATCTAGATGCTCATAAGGCTTTAACATGTCTTCAAAAATAGGCCTTACACCCTCGTTTCCTTGCAAATATATTCCTCGCATTTGACCCGCGCCATTATCCATATTTATATAAGCTGAAATTTTCTCAACCTCTTTTTTTCTAGTCGTTTCTTTTACTTTTCCAAAGTGTTTTTCAGCATAGGCCATAGAACCTACAAATGCTTGTTCCTCTCCTCCCCATAGTGCAATTCTTATAGTTCGTTTAGGTTTTAATCCTGTTGCTTTAATAATGCGCATAACCTCCATCATTACTGCAGAACCTGCGCCATTATCTGTCGCTCCAGATGCAGGATGCCAAGAATCGAAATGTGCACCAATCATTACAACTTCTTCTTTTAATTTTGGGCCTGAACCTGTAATTTCTGCAAAAATATTCACGTTGTTTTCAGGTTTTAAATAAAGTTCAGAGTCTAAATGGAATTTAATTTTAGGGCTAATATCCCTTCCTACTAAGCGTTTTAATTTTCCGAAATTTTCTGGTGAAATCGCAAAATAGGGTATTGGTTTTGCATCACTTTCTCTATAATTATAAGTACCACTTGGATGAATAATACCTGGAAAAAAAGGAGTTGTCCCTAAAATACTTAAAGCACCTTCTGCTTTTAAAAAGGCAAAAAAGGAATCATCTTTTCTCACCATACTATCAAATATAAAATCCAAATTTCCAATTAAATCAATATCTCCAGCAGATGATCCTAAAGGATTATTGGGTACAGGTAAAATTGATTTTTCTGCTTCCTCAATTTGGTCTTCTGTAAAGCGTGTTGAAAGTGCATCAAATAACATATTTTGTTCTGGAACCGATCCTATTAGTATGGTCTTTCCTAGTAATTTTCCACTCCATTGTTTTTTAACTTGTTCTAAATCAGAGTGATGTTCAATCCAAATCAAATCGCCTATTTGTACACCATCTGAGCTTTCTGTCCACGCATAAGGATAGGCCTGTATTTTCATATAAGCAGGCTCTGTCATTTCTACATTAAATGATTTGTAACTGATCAGTTATTGTTTTTGCACTTCTAATTTAGCAA
>TARA_R110002049_G_scaffold25972_2_pt1 | contig 47959 bp, 32 predicted proteins | sample TARA_R110002049 | Tara Oceans TARA_R110002049 (sample SAMEA4396941) | marine metagenome | biome: Polar Biome; feature: [SRF] surface water layer (ENVO:00010504); material: water (ENVO:00002006), including particulate matter (ENVO:01000060) such as... | depth 5 m | reverse complement strand
CAATCGGGGTGACCGATAAAAAACAATAATTATAAACACATGAAAACAAATATTATAGCCCTTTTTATATTTCTATTTACGCTTAATGCATTTTCGCAACATAAGGATAGAGAACGTATAAAAGCTCTAAAAATATCATTTATTACAAGTAAATTGGATTTAACTTCAAAAGAAGCTCAAGAATTTTGGCCTGTTTACAATGCTTACGATGAAGCTACGTTAAAAATCAAACATCAAGATATACGAAACATTCGGAGAGAAATTAAACAAAATTTAAATACACTTTCTGAAGATAAGGCAAAAGAGTTATTGAACAAATTAGTGATTGCAGAAAACAAACTACATGAAGAAAAAGTCAATCTCATTGAAAAATTGAAAAAAATTATTTCCCAAAAAAAAATAATAGTATTAAAAGCGGCTGAAGATGATTTTAACAGGCAGCTTTTCGATCAATACAAAAGAAAACGATTACAAAATAGAAATTAAAAAAATGGAGCTAAAAAAGCTCCTTTTTTTATTCTCTAAAAGTAAGTTTATAAATTCTGCACTGTCCCGCTGCATAAGCAACACTATCATTTAAAAATCGAATCGTATAAAAACCTTCATCACTTAAATGGTTCCAAGATTCACCAGAATCGTTACTAAAATCAATTCCCTTAAAACCTACTGCAACAAGCTCCCTACCTGCCCTATTAGGAATATACTGTACACAACTTCTAAAATTTGGTGTTTGTCCACTTGCCACTAACTCCCATGTTTTACCACCATCTGTTGTTTTAATTTTATTGTTAACGTTATCATCAGGTTTTGTGTAATCGCCACCAATGGCAAAACCATTTAGTTCATCATAAAAATCAATCGAGTAAATACCTTCCGTTGATTTTTCTTGTATTATAGGTGTTTTTATAACGTCCCAAGTCACTCCTTTATCTTCTGAATAATAAACATTTCCATGCGTAGTCGCTACCCAAGCTTTGTCGCCAATAACAGCAATATTGGTATCACTTGCGGCAAACGCACCTTCACCTTCTTCAGCTTTTGGTAAGTTTTCACATAGAATCTTGGTCCAAGTTTTACCGCCATCTCGAGTGATTATTATAGATAAGCAACCATCTATACTATCACCTATGGCAATACCTTCTTTATCGTTCCAAAAAGTCATGGAATCGTAAAAAACACCTATTCCTTCTTCTTTATAAACAACTTCCATTTTTCCATCACTTCCCGTTTTATAAAGCAGTGCTGGGTTATCAATACTTAACATAAAAAAATCGCTACTTGTATGAGACACCGCTCTAAAATGCAAGTTCAAACTATCCTGTTTTTGAACCGATTTTTGCCACAATCCTGTTCTGGAATTAGATAAACCGAAAACACCGTTATTGGCTGCAAAAGCTAAACTTTTATCATTAAGAATTTCAATTGCCCTAATACTCAGTAAAGAATCTTCCAAAAGCGTTTCAATTTCAACTTTACTAAAATCTCTGGCAACAAACGTTTCCTTTTTTCCGCAAGAGAACAAAAAAGAAACAAACAAAATTATTAGACTAAACTGCTTCATGAATTTTAAGTTTCTATAAAAATAGAAAAGCGATATCAATAAACTAGTAAACACTTCAACAAATAAACATATTAAACCTATCTTTGCATGCTTAAATTTTAGTCTCAATTTGTGAACTGCTTACTGCGACTGAAAACTGATTACTAAAAAAATGCGATTACACAGAAATTTATGCTTTGCCGTTATAGATGGGTTGACCCTAATCTTCAATGAAGGCAAGTATGCCGATAAAGTGATTCAACAATTATTAAAACGCGATAAACGCTGGGGCGCGCGCGATAGAGGTTTTGTTGCAGAAACCACTTATGATATGGTGCGCTGGAAACGCCTTTATGCTGAAATTGCTGAAGTTAAGGAACCTTTTGATCGTGATAATCTGTGGCGTATGTTTGCCGTTTGGGCAACCTTAAAAGGCATAAAATTGCCTGATTGGAAATATTTTGAAAACACACCATCCCGAAAAATTAAAGGCCGTTTTGACGAACTTTCTAAAATTAGAAAATTAAGGGAATCTATTCCAGATTGGATAGATTATGTAGGATTGGAAGAATTGGGCGAGACTATTTGGACTAAAGAAATAGCAAAGCTAAATGAACAAGCAGAAGTTATTTTAAGAACCAATACCCTAAAAACTACCAAAGAAGCATTACAAAATATTTTATCTGAGGAAAATATTGAAACCGATTTTATTGAAGGTTACAATGATGCGCTTAAATTAAGAGTTCGTGCTAACGTTTTTGTAACGGATGCTTTTAAAAACGGGCTTTTTGAAGTGCAAGATGCGTCATCACAATTGGTGGCTGATTTTCTTGATGTAAAACCAGGCATGAAAGTGGTTGATACTTGCGCAGGCGCAGGTGGAAAAACCCTACATATAGCATCCCTAATGGAAAACAAAGGGCAAATTATTGCTATGGATATTTACGAAAGTAAACTTAAAAAGCTAAAAGTAAGAGCTAGACGTAATGGCGTGCATAATGTGGAATTAAAAGTGATTGACTCTACAAAACCCATAAAAAAATTATACGATAAGGCAGACCGTGTTTTAATTGACGCACCGTGTTCTGGCTTAGGGGTTTTACGCAGAAACCCAGATGCTAAATGGAAGCTTGAACCTGAGTTTTTAGATAAAATTAGAGTGACTCAACAAGAGGTTTTACAACACTATTCCAGAATGGTGAAACCAGAAGGCAAGTTGGTTTACGCCACATGTTCGGTATTACCATCTGAAAACCAAAAGCAAGTGGCTACCTTTTTAAAATCGGAAGCTGGAGCTAATTTCACTCTGGTAAAAGACAAAAAGTTACTGGCACATAAATCTGGTTTTGATGGATTTTATATGGCGTTATTGAAACGCAAAGAATAAATTTTAGAACCTGAGTCATTTCGACAACAGAAGAAATCACATGACATGCAACACCATCAGATGTGATATCTCAATCGTTTCTCATTTCGTCATGACCAACGCTCAGGTATTTTTCTTGTTTCCCATAAAATTTGTATTTCTCTTTTTGTATTTTTAAATCATGAACAATGATTTAAAAAACTATTTATCATATTATCTGAAAGAAACCATAACCAATATGTCTTCAGTTCACGGTGGCGATATTTCAAAAGCATACCATATTGACACCTCGAAAAACTCATATTTTCTAAAAGCAAATACTACTCCAACCGCATCAAATATGTTTCAAACTGAAGCTTATGGATTACAATTGATCAGAGAAACAAATACTATAAAAACACCAAAAGTAATAGCTTGCGATACATTTCGAAATTCAGCATTTCTACTTATGGAATTTATCGAAAATAAATCGCCTTCACTTAAAGATTTTAAAAACTTAGGGCATCAATTAGCCAAATTACATCAATGTACAACTGAAGATTTTGGACTAAATAAAGATAATTTTATTGGTAGTTTACCTCAAAGCAATACACAACATAAAACTTGGTTAGATTTTTATATTACTGAACGTTTACTACCCCAACTGGAATTAGCGAAACAAAAACGTCTGCTTTCAGAAAATGAATGTCCAAGTGAACGACAAATAAAAGATGGGTTAAAACTACTTTTTACAAACATAAAACCTTCTCTATTGCATGGCGATTTATGGAGTGGTAATTATTTAATTTCTAAAGATGGGATACCTTATCTTATTGACCCAGCAATTTATTACGGACATCATGAAGTAGATATTGCCATGAGTAAATTGTTTGGTGGTTTTGGTGATGCGTTTTATGAAGCTTATCACAATAACTTTCCTTTTGATGAAAACACGGCAGCTAGAAAAGAAATCTATCAATTATATTACCTTTTAGTGCATTTGAATATGTTTGGAAGTTCTTATTATGGCTCGGTAATTTCTATTTTGAAAACCTATTTTTAAGTTTCTGTCATTCCTGCGAAGGCAGAAATCCACTTTTTAGTTTCAATTGTTAATGGATTCCACATCAAGTACAGAATGACAAAACGTAGCACAGTAAAAAACTATCACTTCATTAATTTTTAAAGGTTATTTTTGTGAGATATTAAAAGAATCCTATCAAAAAAAGCAATTAGAGAATACTTAAGGTTGTCTTATATATTTCCAAAAAATAATCTTACTTTTATTCTTAACACATCCAAATTCTCATATCAAATAATATATGATTCAAAAAGGTAAGGAAGCAGAACGATTAGCAGTGTCCGATAATTACAAACACTGGAAAAAATGGGGGCCTTATTTGGCAGAAAGACAATGGGGAACAGTTAGGGAAGATTATAGCGAACATGGAGAATCTTGGGAATTTATAGACCATGAAAAAGCACGTAGCAATGCCTACCGCTGGGGAGAAGAAGGTATCGGCGGTTTTTGCGACGCCCGAGAAATATTGTGCTTAGCACCGGCGTTTTGGAATGGTAAAGATCCTATTTTAAAAGAACGCCTATTTGGGCTTACCAACAATCAAGGCAATCATGGTGAAGATGTTAAGGAACTTTATTTTCATCAAGTGTCTTCGCCAACACATTCCTATTCCAAATATCTATATAAGTACCCGCAGAATGAATTTCCGTATGGTGATTTGGTTAGAAAAAACCAGAAAAGTAGAGATGAATTTGAATACGAATTATTAGATACTGATGCCTTTAAAAACAATGCCTATTTTGATTGTTATATTGAATACGCCAAAGCCGATGTGGATGATATTCTAATGAAAGTTACCGTGATAAACAGAGGTTCTAAAGCTGCCGATATTCATGTGCTTCCACATCTTTGGTTTCGTAATTTCTGGAAACATAACAAACGGCATTCACGCCCGAATATAAAATCAGTTTCCAATGCTAGTGTACAATCCCGAAGTGCGAGAAATGGTAGATATTATTTTTATAATGAAGGTGGCGAGCAGTTATTTTGTGAAAACGAAACCAATAATAAGCGTATTTACAATTTTAAGAATGATGTTGATTATGTTAAAGATGGCATAAACGACCACGTTGTAAATGGAAAACCCACAGTGAATCCAGAAAAAAACGGATCGAAGTTAGCCATTTGGTATAAATTTACCCTAAAAGCAGGCGAAGAAAAAACGGTAAAAGTACGTTTGAGTAAAAGTAAATTAAAGACTCCTTGGTCAGATTTTGATACCGTATTTCATGAGCGAATTACCGAATGCGAAGCGTTCTACAATGAAACCATAAAAGCGGAAATTCCAGAAACCCATCAAGCCATAGCGAAAAGTGCATTTTATGGCTTATTATGGACCAAACAATTTTATTATAACGATGTTTTTAAATGGCTTTTTGGTGGCCCTGGAGAAGGGAAACCAAATAGATCCAATATGCGGAATTATAGTTGGCAGCACTTAACTAACAGGCATATTATTTCTATGCCAGACAAATGGGAATATCCTTGGTATGCTGCTTGGGATCTGGCTTTTCACATGGCGTCCTTTGTTGAAATAGACCCGTTTTTTGCAAAAGAACAGTTACTTTTGGTGCTAAAAGAAAATTACATGCATCCCAACGGACAAATTCCTGCTTATGAGTGGAATTTTAGCGATGTAAATCCGCCTGTACATTCTTATGCTGTTTGGAACGTTTACGAAAAAGATAAAAACTATACAGGCAAGGGCGATATCCCATTTTTAGAAAAAGCCTTTCAAAAACTGCTTATCAACTTTACGTGGTGGGTAAACCAAAAAGATTCAAATGGCACCGACCTTTTTGAAGGTGGCTTTTTAGGTTTGGATAATATTGGGGTGTTTGACCGTAACCACATGCCACCCGGGATAACAAGAATGCAACAAGCTGATGCGACCAGTTGGATGGCCATGTTTACCCTCAATATGTTACGCATGTCGCTGGAACTCTCAAAAACCAATAAAATATACGAAGAAGCTGCAGCTAAGTTTTTCAGGCATTTCCTGAATATTGCCTGGGCGATGCACCATATTGGGAAAAAAGATATTTCGCTTTGGGACGATGAAGATAATTTCTATTATGATGTTGTAGAAATGGCAAGTGGTGTAACCGACCGCTTAAAGGTACGCTCTTTAGTAGGCGTTATACCTATGTTTGCAGTCGAAATTATACACGAAGATCTTTTTGAAGAATTAAAGGAATTTAGGATTAGGGCAAATGAAATTATGAGAACCCGACCCGATTTAGCATCTCTAATAACCAATTTAGACGATACAAATTCCGATGGTAATTATCTGTTCGCTATTATGCGTGGTTTTAGGCTGGAGCACCTACTAAAACGCTTGTTGGATGAAGATGAGTTTTTGTCAGATTACGGTATTCGGTCGCTTTCCAAATACCACGAAAAGCATCCCTTTGTATTTCAGCATCACGGGCATCATCAAATTCAGTACGAATCTGGTGAGAGTCGTTCCAACATGTTTGGGGGAAACTCCAACTGGCGCGGTCCTATCTGGATGCCTTTAAATTATATGATAATTCAATCGTTGCGGAAGTATTATACCTTTTATGGAGATAAATATCAATACGAATTTCCTACAGGTTCTGGTAAAAAGCTCAACCTAAACGAAATTGCCAATGAACTCACAAAACGATTAGTAAAACTGTTTGAAGCCAATGATGAAGGCAAATTTCAATACCACGCGGATGACCCAAATAAAATGTTTTCAAAAGATGAACACTTTAAAAACCAACATCTGTTTTACGAGTTTTTTGATGGTGATAACGGTAAAGGTTTAGGGGCGTCGCATCAAACAGGTTGGACAGCCTTAATAGCCAATTTGATTATGGAAATGGATGCGGATGAATCCTAAAATTCTATAACTAGAAAATTCTTGATGGAAAACTATCCGTATTTTTTGGTTTTATTCGTAGGAAAAATTAATTATATTTACAGATAACAGTAACAAAAATTTATCATATCCTGGCTTATTTGCGGGATATAAGCGATGAAGGTTACTACTATATAATTTAGTTGTACACAATATAAACGAACACAATGCATAGAAAAATAATTATACTTTTAGTTTTAACATTATTAACTAGTATTGGACACGCTCAATCTAAAAAAATTAATATAAAAACAGACAATTTAACCCAATCGAATTATCTGAAAATGGATGATTTCTACTTAACTCATTATTTGTATATCGATTTATTTTTGAGAGAAAATTTATTCCCTGAAGCAAGTCCAGAGGATGTTTCCTCTATATTAAAAGCACTAAAAAAGTATGTTTCAGTAGAAAACAAGTTAGATGTTGAAATTGAAAAACCAGGAAAGAGGAATTATTTAATTCGGTTTGCAATATTAAAGAAAAAGGACGGAACTGAGCTCTTAATTGCTTTTACAAACTGGAGTACAAATAAAAAATTATTTGAAAAAGAAATCAAAATGGAGAATGATTCCTACACGAGATGGTATTTTCTTAATGAAAACAAAATGACCTATAGAAAAGATATGTCTAATCAGAATGACTATTTAAATATGACCAAATCTGACTTAGCAAATGCATACCTGTTCGATGAACTATCCGGAAACGATACGGAGATAAAAAGTACAATAGAAGAAATTCTAAATGAAAGTGATTTGAGTGTGTCAGATAAAATTATGGCTAATTTAATTCTCTTGAAATATCAAATTTTTCAAAAAGATAACGACAATTTAATTAAGCAAACTGAATACCTGAATGAACTATTTGAAACAAATAAATCTGAGCCTAATATTAGAGGTTTAGAAATGGCATTTGATGCTACAAAATTTCAGATAGAATTAATGAAATAAATACTGTGCACAATATTGCCAACATACATAAATAACAAATAAAACCCAATCAAAACCCGCTACCATTAAGCATGACTTAACGATGACAAAGTTTTTATCTTACAAAAGTATTTTTAAATCTTCTGTCGTTCCTGCGCTGGCAGGAATCTAAGCAATTGGCATTTAGCAGAAAAAGGATTCCTGCCTTCGCAAAATTGACAAAACCATTGGTTAAGCAACATCTTTGGCTAATGGGTGCGTTAGGGATTGAACGGTATGTTTGAAATCCCTGACGAAGGAAGGATTGAGTAGTGAAATATTTATATTCATGAGTTCATTGATTTAAAAATAGAAATCAACGAATAAAGCCCGACCCACAGGGTAACGCAAAAACATTTAAAATAGGTGTTGAAAATACTGTTGATAACCCCCTGTGGTTTGGTAAAAAAAGCAATCCTGAATCGTTAAAAAAGTGTAAATTTGCACTTTCTTTAAACATACACAAACTAATAGATAATGATTCATTTCTTTGGAAACGTAACCAGCAAAGTGTTTGCTGTTCAAACCTGCCTACCAGACAGGCAGGCAACAAAAGAATTATCAACGGAGACCATATCGAAATTAACGTGGCTTTTTGCTAGTCCTGAACTTGTTTCAGGAGCTCCGAAAATTGAACAAGCATCTTTGGATGCTTTTTTTGTTGGCCCGCGTGCAGCAATGATTACGCCTTGGAGTACCAATGCGGTTGAGATTACCCAAAATATGGGCATTCATAACATTATTAGAATTGAAGAATTTAAAGCGGTTTCTGAAGATTTTAAAGATTTTGACCCAATGATTTCGGAGAAATTTAATGGATTGAATCAAGAATCATTTACCATAAATATACAACCACAACCTATACTTAACATAGAAGATATTGCGGCCTACAACCAACAAGAAGGCTTATCATTAAGCGATGAAGAAGTTGAGTACTTGCAAGGTGTTACTAAGAAAATTGGACGCCCATTAACCGACTCAGAAGTGTTTGGGTTTTCACAAGTTAATAGTGAGCATTGTCGTCACAAAATTTTTAACGGAACGTTTGTTATTGATGGTGTTGAAAAACCGACCTCGTTATTCAAATTAATTAAAGAAACATCCAAACAACATCCAAACGATATTGTTTCGGCCTATAAAGATAATGTAGCTTTTATAAAAGGCCCAAAAGTGGAACAGTTTGCACCCAAACGTGCTGATATTCCTGATTATTACACCACTCAAGATTTTGAATCTGTTATTTCGCTTAAAGCGGAAACCCATAATTTCCCAACAACCGTTGAACCTTTTAATGGTGCTGCAACAGGTTCGGGTGGTGAAATTAGAGATAGACTTGCAGGCGGAAAAGGCTCATTACCATTAGCTGGAACAGCGGTGTATATGACTTCATATTCCCGTTTGGAAGACAATAGACCATGGGAAAAAGCATTTCCAGAACGCAAATGGTTGTACCAAACCCCAATGGATATTTTAATTAAAGCATCTAACGGCGCATCGGACTTTGGAAATAAATTCGGGCAACCGCTAATTTGCGGTTCGGTTTTAACTTTTGAACATAATGAATCCCCCTCCAACTCCCCCGAAGAGGGAGAGCTTTTTACTCGGTTGGACTCTCCCCCTTCGGGGGAGCCGGAGGGGGCTTTCCGAAAACTTGGTTACGACAAAGTGATTATGCAGGCTGGTGGTATTGGCTACGGAAAAGCTGACCAAGCTTTAAAAGACACCCCGAAAACGGGTGACAAAATCGTGATTCTTGGTGGTGAAAACTACCGAATTGGTATGGGTGGTGCTGCAGTATCTAGTGCTGACACTGGTGCGTTTGCATCGGGTATCGAATTAAATGCGGTACAACGTTCTAACCCGGAAATGCAAAAACGTGCTGCAAATGCGGTTCGTGGGATGGTTGAAAGCGAAGAAAATTTTATCGTTTCCATTCATGATCACGGTGCTGGTGGCCATTTAAATTGCCTTTCAGAATTAGTAGAAGATACGGGCGGAAAAATAGATTTAGATGCACTTCCCGTGGGCGACCCAACCTTATCTGATAAAGAAATTATTGGTAACGAATCTCAAGAACGTATGGGGTTGGTTATTTCTGAAAAACATATTGACACTTTACAACGCATTGCAGAACGCGAGCGTTCACCCATGTACACGGTTGGCGATGTTACTGGTGATAACCGTTTTACGTTTCAATCTAAAACCAAAGGCAACAAACCTATGGATTTAGCTATGGAGGACATGTTTGGCAGTTCGCCTAAAACTATTATGACTGATAAAAAGGTTATACGGCATTATAGTGATGTAAGCTATAATTCTGATAATTTCCATGATTATTTAGAGCAAGTATTGCAATTGGAAGCGGTAGCTTGTAAAGATTGGCTAACTAATAAAGTGGACCGTTGTGTTGGTGGAAAAGTGGCAAAGCAACAATGTGTTGGTCCTTTACAAATCCCTTTGAACAATGTGGGTGTTATGGCATTGGATTTTAAAGGAAAAGAAGGCATTGCAACATCCATTGGGCACTCGCCTATTTCTGGATTGATCAATCCTGTTTCTGGAAGCAGAAACTCCATAACCGAAGCACTTACCAACATTATTTGGGCACCTTTAAAAGATGGTTTACGTTCGGTTTCATTATCTGCAAACTGGATGTGGCCTTGTAAAAACGAAGGCGAAGATGCCCGTTTATATGAAGCCGTTGAAGCCGTTTCAGAATTTGCTATTGATTTAGGTATTAATGTACCAACTGGGAAAGATTCACTTTCCATGAAACAGAAATATCCCGATGGTGATGTGATTTCCCCAGGTACGGTTATCATATCTGCGGCAGGAAATTGTAATGATATTAGTAATGTTATTGAGCCTGTTTTTAAGAAAAACGGTGGAGACATTTATTATATCAACATCTCTCAAGATGACTTTAGACTAGGCGGAAGTTCATTTGCTCAAATCCTCAATAAAATAGGAAATGAGGCACCAACGGTTAAAGACGCTACTTATGTTAAAACCGTTTTTAACACCATTCAAAAGCTCATAAAAGACCATCAAATTGTAGCAGGACACGATGTAGCTTCGGGCGGCTTAATCACGACGCTTTTAGAACTTTGTTTTGCTGACACTAATTTGGGTGCTGAATTGGATTTATCTGGATTGAATGAAAAAGATTCTCATAAATTATTGTTTTCTGAAAATGCTGGAATCGTTATTCAAGCTAAAGACAATTCGATTGAAACCATTTTATCAGAAGCAAACATTGAATGCTTCAACATTGGAAAAGTAACCGAAAGCGATACGTTAAGTATCATTAATAATAGTGAAGTATTTACTTTAACTGTTTCAAGGCTTCGTGATGTTTGGTATAAAACATCTTTTTTATTAGACCAAAAGCAAACCGCTAATAATTTAGCCAAAGATAGATTCGACAATTATAAAAATCAAGCTTTACAATATACCTTTCCAAAACATTTTACAGGCCTCACCCCCAACCCCTCTCCAAAGGAAAGGGGAGCTCGTCCGAAAGCTGCTATTCTCAGAGAAAAAGGCTCAAACTCAGAACGCGAAATGGCAAATGCCATGTATTTAGCTGGTTTTGATGTTAAAGATGTTCACATGACGGATTTAATTTCTGGTCGTGAAACTTTAGAAGATATTCAGTTTTTAGGTGCCGTTGGCGGTTTTAGTAACTCCGATGTTTTAGGATCTGCAAAAGGTTGGGCTGGAGCTATTAAATACAACGAAAAAGCAAATAAAGCCATTCAGAATTTCTTTGAAAGAGAAGATACACTTTCGGTTGGTATTTGTAACGGATGCCAGTTATTTATGGAATTGGAAGAAATTAATCCAGACCACGAGGTTCATGGAAAAATGACTTACAATGATTCACATAAACATGAAAGTTCATTTACCTCTGTAAAAATTCAAGAAAATCATTCAGTGATGCTTTCCACATTAGCGGGAAGCACTTTAGGGGTTTGGATTTCGCATGGTGAAGGTAAATTCAAATTTCCATATACTGAAGACAACTATCATATTGTGGCAAAATATGGTTATGCAGGCTATCCGCATAACCCAAATGGTTCTGATTTTAACACCGCTATGCTATGTGATAAAACGGGGCGTCATTTAGTAACGATGCCTCATATTGAACGTTCTACTTTTCAATGGAATTGGGCTAATTATCCTGTAGGACGACAAGACGACGTTTCGCCTTGGTTGGAAGCATTTGTGAATGCAAGATTATGGTTAGAAAAGCATTAGTCTGCTTATCTAACCATATTATTTTGTTTTACTTAACAATCATTTTTGAAACCCCTTGAACTTTCACAATATAAGTTCCATTGGTAAGGCTATTTATGTTTATCTGACCTTTAGGTGCATTAATAGTCGAATTGATTACAGTTCTGCCTAACATATCAATAATTTGAACTTGTCCTAAATTTAGATTTTCCAAAGCAAGATTTAAAAAATCTCCAGTTACTGGAACAGGATAAATTCGAAGATTATTTCCCAGTTTAGTATTGTAACCAACACTCAATGTACCGCTACCTCCAAAACCAATTGTTACACCTACATCAGATTGTTTGTAAGGCCTTCTTGCTCCTCCAGCATTAAACTCTTCGGCTCCAGCATCAAAATTTGCAGGTCTTGTGCCTCCTATAATATCTTCGGTTAAAAAAGAATAGGATCCCACCCCATAATCTATGGCTGCACTTCCGGTAACAATTCTATAAAAATCCGTACCAGTAGCTAACAAACCAGAAGTAACGTTGATATTACCCGTAGCCGTTACAGCTCCAAACGAATCGAATGTGCCATTTTGTTTTATATTATTCTCATACTTTGAAGACGTTCCCGTTAGCTGCGTAGTAACCTGAATCGCTTTATTAGTGTTTTCATACATGATATTGTTGCCAATCACGACATCTTGAGGCGGCTGATTTTGAGTACCACTACTAAATGTAGCTCCAACTCTTATACCTAAATCGCAATTTACAAAGGTGTTATTTACAATGGTTGCGTTTTTTACTTGATAATATCCACTTAAAGGGCTATTTAATATCCCATTATGAATATTAATTCCTGCAAGACCGTTAGTTGACGAATTATTCGGGTATTTAGCTACGGTGCCTTCCATATAATTATTGTAAACTTTATGGTTTTCACCCATCATACGAATGCCTCCGCTAAATGATTGACCATTTGCTAAAAAGAAGTTATTATAAACTTCACAATTATCGCCATGCCTCAAAGTTAATGCGCCTGAGTAATCTTCAAATGTATTATTGTAGTACTTATTGCTTCCACTTTTGTTAGAAATAACTTCAATTTCACCGACAAAATTGTAAAAATAATTGTCATAAACTTCAGTAAAGGAATCTGATAATGATGTTGAACTGCTTCCAATTCTAATGGCATCTTGATCATTTAAATCATTAACGACCCCTACTGGAGTTCTGTCAGCAAAATAATTATGATGTATTTTATGATAGTTTGCAATAGTTGAACTCCTATTATCATTTATAATACTTCCAACGCCATTCTTCCCAATAAAAGAAGAATAGCTTACTTCGTTGTTAGCGCCTCTTAATAATATCCATTTATATACACTTGTTTCTTGTGCAGCTGTTCCGTTATAAGCATCTATTTTTATGTTAGTTACCGTGCAATTATTACAATCATTGGAAGCCTTAAAATCTATTACTGGTGTACCTGTAGAAAGGTTGGACGGGTTTTGGAATACAACCCCGCTAAAAACAATATAAGCTCCCCCCATTTTTACGTAACATTTCCCTTCAAAAAACACACTACCAGGTGTTTGGGCCTGAATAGTTATAGGGTTCGACATCGTTCCAGTTTTTTGAATACTTATTTGAACGTCCGTCCAAGTTCCATTAGCCAATATTATGGTTGTACCTGGAACCGCGTTGCTAATTGCCGTATTTAACTCGGAGTTTGTGCTAACAGTTTGCGCCCCAAGAAGTCCTCCTAAAAAGAGCAAAAAATAAAAAAAGAAAGGAACTGATAATTTTTTCATAACAATTAAGGTTACACTTATTTAAATTAAATCGAATTGGTTTACCAAATTGGCAAACCAAATATATGAAATAAAACATGTGATATTACAAAACACAATAAATTAAGGGACAAATATTAAAATAATTTTTTTTAGACCATTTGATTAAATCTATACTAAATGATTGATTAAAAACATATTACAAGTCAATGAAAAAAGATAAGATTAACTCCTGTTTTCGTTCAGCAATTCAATTATTCCATGTCCTTAATATGTTTTTAAGTTAAAGGCTTATATGCGAGACTTTGGATTGAAAACAGTTAAAGCAAAAAAATAAAAGCTAAGATTTTCTATAACAATATTGTGACAGTTTCAATTGAAAAGCAATAGCATCTATACAAAACAAAAAAACTGGGATAAATTAATTTACCTCAGGCTTTTCACATAAAAAATTAGAAAAAATATTACATAGTTACTCATTTTTCCGTAACGAAATCATACACAAAACTGTTTGCAACTAGCTGTAAAATGTATCAATTCAATAAAAATGATAACTGAATTGGTATTTTTGTACCTTTGATAAAAAGCTTAACAAAATGAATTTAGAAACCCAAAAAATAGACGTTCTGGAGGGGTTTTTAAAATTTTAAAGTGAAGAAGCGGTTTCTCGTCTTAAAAAAATATTGAAAAAAGAGAAAAATCCTTTTTAGGCGATTTGACAGAACAATGACAAACAAACCTTCAAATACCAAATTCTATTCCCAAATTGTAGATTTATTGCAGTCTGCAAGAAATAAAGTGGTGCGTACTGTTAATCAAACAATGGTATTGACCTATTTTGAAATTGGTAAAATGTTGGTAGAGGAAGAACAAGGTGGAAAAGAACGAGCTGAATATGGTAAAGAAGTCGTAAAGAAACTATCAAAAGTATTGACTAAAGAATTCGGAAAAGGTTTTTCAGAAAGAAATATTGAACAAATGAGGCAGTTTTACCTCTTTTACTCAAAACCGCAAACAGTGTCTGCGGAATCTGAAAATCAAAAATCGCATACACTGTCTGCGGAATCAATTTCCAAAACAATGTATAGGGAATTGACAAAAAACGAATTTATTTTAAGTTGGTCACATTATTTAAAATTGATGCGAATAGATGATGAGAATGAGCGTAAGTTCTACGAAATAGAGTCATCTAAGAATAATTGGAGCGTAAGGGAATTACAGCGTCAATATGATTCGGCTTTATATACAAGATTGGTTTTAAGCAGAGATAAAGACAAAGTAAAAGAACTTTCGGAGAAAGGGCTTGTCATTGAAAAACCAAAAGATGCCATTAAAGACCCTTACATTTTAGAATTCATTGGACTACCTGAACAATCACAATATTCGGAAAGTCAGCTTGAACAAGAAATAATTGATAAATTAGAACACTTTTTACTGGAACTTGGCAATGGATTTACATTTGTTGCGAGGCAAAAAAGGATTTCATTTGATGACAAACATTTTAGAATTGATTTAGTATTCTATAACCGAATTTTAAAATGCTTCGTGCTGATTGACTTGAAAATTGGAGAGTTAAAACACCAAGACCTCGGACAAATGCAGATGTATGTAAATTATTACGACCGAGAAATTCGATTGGAAGAGGAAAATAAAACAATCGGAATAGTTCTATGTCAGAATAAGAGTGAATCAGTTGTGGAATATACATTGCCTGAAAATAATGAACAGATTTTTGCGAGTAAGTACAAAACTGTATTACCAAGCAAAGAAGAATTGAAACTGATAATAGCCGAACGAAATAACCAATGCTAAATGACAAGCTGAATAGTATAATCACACAAAAACAAAAAACCTGGGATAAATTAATTTACCTCAGGCTTTTCACATAAAAAATTAGAAAAATAAAATATTACAAAGCTGCTTTTATAGCCGCTTGCGCAGATACCAATCTGGCGATTGGCACTCTATAAGGCGAGCAACTTACATAATCCATTCCGGTGTTATAACAGAACTCCACTGAACTAGGTTCACCGCCATGTTCCCCGCATATACCAACTTTTAAATTTGGTTTTATGCTTCTACCTCGTTCTGTTCCCATTTTTATTAACTGTCCAACGCCTTCCTGATCCAATACTTCAAAAGGATCGACTTTTAAAATACCTTTTTCAATATATATTGGCAGAAACTTCCCCGCATCATCACGAGAATATCCAAAAGTCATTTGTGTTAAATCGTTTGTTCCAAAAGAGAAGAAATCTGCTTTTTCTGCAATTAAATCGGCCATTAAAGCTGCTCTAGGAACTTCAATCATGGTACCCACTAAATACTCAACACTATCGTTGCGTTCTTCAAAAATGATACTTGCGGTTTTTCTTATGATTTGCTCTTGAGCTTCAAACTCCTTTACTGTTCCTACTAAAGGCACCATAATTTCTGGATGACAAATAATATCTTTTTCTTTTAAATTAAGTGCTGCTTCTATGATGGCTCGGGTTTGCATTTCGGTAATTTCTGGATAGGTATTTCCTAATCTACAACCTCTGTGACCAAGCATCGGGTTGAATTCCTCTAATTCAGCTACTTTATTCTTAACCGCTTGCAAAGAAATGTGCATCTCCTCAGCCAATTCTTTTTGAGTTGCTAATTGATGAGGCACAAACTCATGCAATGGAGGGTCCAGTAAACGAATGGTTACCGATAAGCCTTCCATAGCTTCAAAAATACCTTCAAAATCTGATCGTTGCATTGGTAATAGTTCTTCTAAAGCTTGTTTTCTACCTTTAACGGTATCAGCTAAAATCATTTCACGCATCGCTTTAATTCTATCAACCTCAAAAAACATGTGTTCTGTTCTGGTCAATCCAATACCCTGTGCCCCAAAACTACGGGCTACTTTAGCGTCTTTTGGACTATCAGCATTGGTGCGTACTTTCATCACAGCATGCTTATCAGCTAACTCCATAACTTCGGCAAATTCGCCACTAAGTTCTGGTTCTACTGTAGCCACTTTACCTTCAATAATATTGCCCGTTGAACCGTTTAATGAAATCCAATCGCCTTCATGATATTCATGGTCGCCAACAGTAAGTGTTCTTGTTTTATAGTTAATTTTTAATGCACCTGCTCCAGAAATACAACATTTGCCCATACCACGTGCCACTACCGCCGCATGCGAGGTCATACCCCCACGAGCCGTTAAAATACCTTTGGCAATATTCATCCCTTCTAAATCTTCAGGCGAGGTTTCAATACGCACTAGAATACTGTTTTTGTATTTATCGGCTTCATCAGCAAAGAACACAATTTTACCTGTTGCTGCACCAGGAGATGCCGGTAAACCCTGCGCGATGACATGAGCTCTTTTTAAAGCTTCAGGATCGAATATGGGGTGTAACAATTCATCTAATTTATTGGCTTCAATTAAAAGAAGAGCTTCTTTTTCGTCAATCATGCCTTCTTTTAATAAATCCATGGCAATTTTTACCATAGCCGCTCCTGTACGCTTACCGTTTCTGGTTTGTAGAATCCAAAGTTTTCCATCTTGAATGGTGAACTCCATATCCTGCATATCGCGATAATGCTTTTCTAAAGTATCTTGATAGGTATTTAATTCCTTAAAAATGGATGGCATTAATTCTTCAAGCGATGGATAATTTTCTACCCTATCATCTTCTTCAACTTTAGCTAATTCTGCCCAACGTTTAGACCCCAATTTTGTAATTTGTTGTGGTGTTCTAACCCCTGCAACCACATCTTCACCTTGTGCATTTATCAAATATTCGCCGTTGAAAACATTTTCACCGGTACCCGCATCACGTGTAAAACAAACACCCGTACCAGAATTATCACCCATATTACCATAAACCATGGCTTGTACATTTACGGCAGTTCCCCAATCGGCAGGATAACCATGCATATTTCTGTAATACACCGCCCGGTCTCCATTCCAACTATTGAAAACCGCTATGATGGCACCCCAAAGTTGATCCCAAGGATTAGTTGGAAAATCGTGACCTGTACGTTTTTTAACAGCATCCTTAAAGTCGTAAACAAGATCTTTTAAATCTTGAATAGTAAAATCCGTATCCAACACGATACCTCTTTTTTCTTTAAGATGCTCCATAATTTCTTCAAAAGGATCGATATCTTCTTTTGAAGCTGGTTTCATGCCCAAAACCACACCACCGTACATTTGAATAAAACGCCGGTAAGAATCCCAAGCAAATTGCTCATTGTTAGTCTTTTTAGCTAACCCAAGTACAACCTCATCATTCATCCCTAAATTAAGAACGGTATCCATCATTCCTGGCATTGAAACTCTTGCTCCAGAGCGAACAGACACCAATAACGGGTTTTCTTTATCACCAAAAGTTGTTCCCATTAAAGATTCTATATTAGCTACTGTCGCTTCAACTTCTTCTTTAATAATATCAACAACCGCTTCCTGACCTAGTAAATTATATTCGGTACAAACTTCGGTTGTAATTGTAAACCCAGGTGGAACAGGAATTCCTATGGCGCTCATTTCTGCTAAATTTGCTCCTTTACCACCCAAAAGGTTCTTCATTGTACTGTTTCCATCTGCGCTTTTGTTTCCAAATTTGTAAACTCTAGCTTTTACATCTTGTAATATTTCCATAATCTAAAATTTATATGTGATTAAATGGTAAAATTATTTAGTAAAAAGTTTCATTTCAATGATTTAAGTCATATAAAAACTGTTTTTAATTACATATACTCTTTTTAGTATATTCTTAAAAATCCAATACAGTAAATTAGAATTTCCTGTTTTTTTTAGTGGTTATTTGAAAATCTTATTTATTTACCTAATTTGCACAAAAGAATTTTGAAAAAGAAATGAAAGATACTACGAGAATTTTTGACTTCGCTTATTACCAAAAAAACACCTATGGTTTAGAAAAAGCATTCACCACTAAATATAACGGCGAATGGCAATCTATATCATCTAAAGATTTTTTAATTCAAGTAAATAAAATTAGTAGAGGTTTATTAAAGCTTGGGGTGCAACCTAATGATAAAATTGCCGTTATATCCTCAACTAATAGAACGGAATGGAATATTATAGACCTAGGGATTTTACAAATTGGAGCGCAAAACGTACCTGTTTATCCAACTATTTCTGCTGAAGATTACGAATATATTTTAAACCATTCAGAATCTGTTTATTGCTTTATTTCAGATAGTGAGGTTGCTAAAAAACTAAATGCAGTTAAAGGGAATACAAGTCTTAAAAACATTTATACTTTTGACATCCTTAATGGTGAAAATAACTGGAATGATGTTTTGGCACTTGGTAAAGATGCTAGTAATCAAACCGAAGTTGAAATAAGAAAACAGGCTGTAAAACCAGAAGATTTAGCAACTTTAATTTACACCTCTGGCACAACTGGTAAACCCAAAGGCGTTATGTTATCGCATAAAAATATTGTGTCTAATGTTTTAGATAGTGAAAAACGAGTACCTTTTAGTAAAGGACGATCTAAAGCTTTAAGTTTTCTTCCTGTATGTCATGTTTTTGAGCGTATGATTTTATACTTATACCAATATTGCGGTGTGGAAATCTATTTTGCTGAATCTATTGAAAAAATGAGTGATAACCTTAAAGAGGTCAAGCCTACGGTAATGACTGCTGTTCCCAGATTATATGAAAAAGTTTACGATAAAATCATAGCAAAAGGCGCAGCTTTAACTGGTATTAAAAAAATGCTCTTTTTTTGGGCGGTTAATTTAGGCTTGAAATTTGAACCCTACGGACAAAATGGATGGTGGTATGAGACACAACTAAAACTTGCTAGAAAACTTATTTTCAGTAAATGGAAAGAAGGGCTAGGTGGAAATTTAGAGCTTATGGTATCAGGCAGTGCTGCTTTACAACAACGTTTAACACGAATTTTTGCTGCTGCAGGATTACCAATTATGGAGGGCTATGGATTAACTGAAACTTCACCTGTAATTTCTGTAAACGATATGCGAAACGGCGGGTTTAAAATTGGAACCGTTGGAAGAATTATTGATAATGTAGATATTAAAATTGCTGAAGATGGAGAAATTCTTTGCAAAGGCCCAAATGTTATGATGGGCTATTATAAAGATCCTGAGAAGACTGCCCAAGTGATGACTGGTGATTATTTTCATACCGGTGACATTGGTGAAATTGATGACGAGGGTTTCTTAAAAATAACAGATCGTAAAAAGGAAATGTTTAAAACCTCTGGTGGTAAATATGTGGCTCCTGCCCTTTTAGAAAATCAGTTTAAACAATCTCGATTTATAGAACAAATCATGGTTATTGGTGAAGGTGAAAAAATGCCGGCTGCATTAATTCAATTAAATTATGAATTTGTAAAGGAGTGGGCAAAACGACATAATATTGAATATAAATCAAATGAAGATATTATTACTGATAGCATTTTAAAGGAACGTATTCAAGAAGAAATTGATACAGCTAATACCAATTTTGGCAAATGGGAACAAATTAAAAAGTTCGAGATAACGCCTGATATTTGGTCTATTGACGCAGGGCATTTAACCCCGACCATGAAAATGCGACGTAAGATTATAAAAGAAAAATACATTCATTTAATTGAGAAAATTTATAGAAGTTAAAAAGGTTTCTTTTAAAATTTTTCATTCAACACCCTTCCTTAAACCACAAAAAAATCAAAATAAACAACTGATATTTAAGGATTTCATATTTTTTTAATACATTTATTGGTAACAAACCAATTAAAATTTAAAAAAATGAAAACAAAAAATTTCTTAGTTGCTGGTATTGTTGGCGGCATTGTTGATTTCCTTTTAGGATGGTTATTTTATGGTATTATATTCATAAATACCTTTCCTCAACCCGAACAAAGTTCAGGAACCATGCTATTCATATTCCTTGGATGCATAACATTTGGACTATTTGTATCTTATATCTACACCCAATGGGCACAAATTTCTACTGGCGTCACTGGTGCCAAGGCTGGAGCTATTATTGGATTATTCATGGGTCTATTTTACAACTTCTTTAATTTAGCTATGCTACCAGATACCACTTTACAATTAGCTGCGCTAGATGTGGGTATTTCTATTGTTATGACTGCAATTATTGGTGCCGTTATTGGTATAGTAAACGGTAAAATGGGTTAATCTAACTCTAAGGTAAAAAATAAAACTAACACCTCTTTAGTGGAGGTGTTTTTTTATGATGCCATTTTTTACTAAATTTATTATGCATGCATAATAAATTTTTATATATTTGACACACCAACCTCTCAATATGAAAGAAAGAACAATTGACTACATTTTAAGAACAACATGGTTAACCGTTCAAAAAATGTATAATGAAGAAGCTCTTAAGTTTGAAAGCACTATGGCTACCGGATTTACATTGTTAAGTATAGACCGTGAAAAAGGCACGCCATCAACTGCTTTAGGCCCTAAAATGGGAATGGAGGCCACAAGTCTTTCCAGAATATTGAAAACCATGGAAAAGCGAGGGTTAATAGAGCGCCACCCAAACCCAGAGGACGGGCGTGGAGTAATTATTAAGCTTACTGATTTTGGATTGGAAAAGCGAGATTACTCCAAAGAACGTGTATTAACCTTTAATGAAGCTATAAAAAAAAGTGTTTCTGAAGAAAAACTAAAACACTTTTATGAAGTAGCCGATGTAATAACAGATATGGTTACAAATAAAAAAATATTTACTCAAAACGATAAGTAGTTTAAAAATGAACAAACGTAGAATAAAAAAAATAGCCATTATTGGTTCTGGTATTATGGGAAGCGGCATTGCTTGCCATTTTGCAAATATTGGTGCAGACGTACTTTTATTGGACATTATACCAAGAGAACTAAATGATAAAGAAAAAGCGCAAGGCTTAACTTTAGAAGATAAAGTAGTGAGAAACAGATTAGTCAATGATGCTTTAACTACTTCATTAAAATCCAAACCCTCGCCAATTTATCATCAAAAATTTGCCAATAGAATTACTACTGGTAATTTAGAAGATGATATTTCTAAAGTTGCCGGTGTTGATTGGATTATGGAGGTTGTTGTAGAACGACTGGATATAAAACAACAAGTTTTTGAAAAATTGGAAAAACATAGAACTCCCGGTACTTTAATTACAAGTAATACGTCTGGGATTCCTATTAAATTTATGAGTGAAGGGCGAAGTGAAGATTTTCAGAAGCACTTTTGCGGCACACACTTTTTCAACCCAGCACGTTACTTAAAACTTTTCGAAATTATTCCTGGCCCAAAAACAGATGATGCTGTTTTAGAGTTTCTGAATGGTTATGGTGAACAATTCCTTGGAAAAACCTCTGTAATTGCTAAAGACACTCCTGCTTTCATAGGAAACAGAATTGGTGTTTTTAGCATTATGAGCTTATTTCATACCGTTAAGGACATGGATTTAACTATTGAGGAAGTTGATAAATTAACGGGGCCTGTTATCGGTCGCCCAAAATCGGCAACCTTCCGAACGGTTGATGTTGTTGGTTTAGATACACTTGTTCACGTGGCTAACGGAATTGCTGAAAATTGTAAGGATGATGAGCAATTAGAGCTTTTTAAACTACCAGATTTCATCAATACGATGATGGAAAATAAATGGTTAGGAAGTAAAACAGGACAAGGATTTTATAAGAAAGAGGTTTCCGCTGATGGAAAAAAAGAAATTCTTTCTTTAGACCTTAACACCTTAGAATACCGTTCTGCTCAAAAAGCAAAATTTGCCACTTTAGAATTAACAAAGCAAGTTGATAAAGTCGTTGACCGTTTTAAAATCCTAGTTAATGGAAAAGATAAAGCAGGTGAATTTTACAGGAAAAGTTTTGCCGCTTTGTTTGCTTATGTATCGCATAGAATTCCTGAAATTACAGACGATTTATATAAAATTGATGATGCTATGAAAGCTGGCTTTGGATGGGAACATGGTCCCTTCCAAATTTGGGATGCTATTGGTGTGGAAAAAGGTATTGAGTTGATAAAGGCAGAAGGTTTAGAACCTGCTAGTTGGGTAAACGATATGCTAGCATCAGGTTCATCGTCATTTTACACTATAAAAGATGGAGCTACCTTTTCATATGACATACCTAAAAAAATACAAGAAAAAATTCCAGGACAAGATGCCTTTATCATATTAGATAATATCAGAAAATCAAAAGAAGTATTTAAAAATACAGGTGTTATTATTGAAGATTTAGGTGATGGCATTATAAACTGTGAATTCCAATCTAAAATGAATACCATTGGTGCTGATGTTTTAGCAGGAATTAATAAAGCAATCGATTTAGCCGAAAAGAATTTTGACGGATTAGTTATTGGAAATCAAGGTGCTAATTTCTCAGTTGGCGCCAATATTGGAATGATTTTCATGATGGCTGTTGAGCAAGAATATGATGAATTAAATGGTGCTGTCAAGTATTTTCAAGATACTATGATGCGTATGCGTTATTCGTCAATTCCAACTATTTCTGCGCCTCACGGTATGTCACTTGGTGGTGCATGCGAACTCTCAATGCATGCTGATAAAGTGGTTGCCGCAGCCGAAACCTATATGGGATTAGTTGAATTTGGCGTTGGTGTTATTCCAGGTGGAGCTGGTTCAAAAGAAATGGCATTACGTGCATCAGACACGTTTAGAAAGGGTGATGTTGAACTTAATACATTGCAAGAATACTTCCTAACCGTAGGTATGGCAAAAGTGTCAACTTCAGCTTATGAAGCTTTCGATTTAGGTTTACTACAACAAGGAAAAGATGTTATTGTAGTTAATAAAGACCGCCAAATTGCAACCGCAAAAGCGCATGCTAGATTGATGGCTGATGCTGGTTATACACAACCCGTAAAACGTGCGGATGTAAAAGTTTTAGGAAAACAAGCATTAGGAATGTTTTTAGTAGGCACAGATGCTATGGAAGCTAGCCATTATATAAGTGAGCACGATCAAAAAATCGCAAACAAATTGGCTTACGTTATGGCTGGTGGCGATTTATCTGAACCAACTCTAGTGACTGAACAATATCTATTGGATTTAGAACGTGAAGCCTTTTTAAGCTTATGCACAGAACGTAAAACATTAGAACGTATTCAGCACATGTTAAAAACTGGTAAACCTCTAAGAAATTAGACAGCTAGAAACTAGATTATAGACTATGTATGGGAAGACATAATTTCAAAAAATTGAAAATTTGGCAAGATGGAATTCAACTTGTAAAAGAGAATTATAAATTGACTCGAACTTTTCCAGATTTTGAAAGATTTAATCTCATTAGTCAGATGAACAGATGTGCTGTTTCCATCCCTTCTAATATTTCAGAAGGTTCAAGTAAAAGCACAGATAGACATTTTAATAAATATCTTGAAAATAGTCTTGGTTCAGCATTTGAATGGGAAACTCAATTAATAGTTTCTTTCAATGAGAATTATCTAGATAAAAATAAATTCGACGAATTAGAAAATAAAATATTACAAATTCAAAAAATGTTAGGAAAGTTTATAGATAACTTGAATGATTAGTCTAGTCTCTAATCGTCTATATTCTAGACTCTATTTTCAAAATAAAAATTAAAACTATGAAGACCGCATATATAGTAAAAGCATACAGAACAGCAGTTGGAAAAGCGCCTAAAGGTGTGTTCCGCTTTAAAAGAACCGATGAATTAGCTGCTGAAACCATTCAGTACATGATGAAGGAATTACCAAATCTTGATGTTTCAAGAATTGATGATGTTATCGTTGGTAATGCTATGCCCGAGGGTTCGCAAGGGTTAAACATGGCACGATTTATTTCATTAATTGGATTAGATAGTGTGGATGTTCCAGGTGTAACCGTGAATCGTTTTTGTGCTTCGGGAATTGAAACCATCGGAATTGCAACAGCTAAAATCCAAGCAGGAATGACAGATTGCATTATTGCTGGTGGCTCTGAAAGTATGAGTGCTGTTCCCATGACTGGTTATAAACCTGAGTTGAATTATGAGACTGTAAAGTCTGGACATGAAGATTATTATTGGGGTATGGGAAATACTGCTGAAGCGGTTGCAAATCAATTTAAAGTCTCTAGAGAAGACCAGGATGAATTTGCATATAATTCACATATGAAAGCGTTAAAGGCGCAAGCTGAAAATCGTTTTCAAGATCAGATTGTTCCTATCGATGTAGAGCAAATCTATGTCGATTCCAACGGGAAAAAAGCAACAAAAACGTACACTGTAACTAAAGATGAAGGGCCACGAGCCGGAACAAGTATCGAAGTTTTATCTAAACTACGTCCAGTTTTCGCTCAAGGCGGAAGTGTTACGGCTGGAAACTCTTCACAAATGAGTGATGGTGCCGCTTTTGTTATGGTAATGAGCGAAGACATGGTTAAAGAGTTAAATCTAGAACCTATTGCGCGTTTAGTAAATTATGCCGCTGCTGGTGTGGAACCTCGTATTATGGGTATTGGTCCTGTAAAGGCCATTCCAAAAGCATTAAAACAAGCGGGTTTAAAACAATCTGATTTAGAATTGATTGAATTAAACGAAGCATTTGCATCGCAATCATTAGCTGTTATTCGCGAATTAAACTTAAACCCAGATATTATAAATGTAAATGGTGGTGCTATTGCATTAGGTCACCCACTTGGTTGTACAGGAGCAAAACTTTCTGTACAGTTGTTTGATGAAATGCGCAAGCGCAATATGATAGGCAAATATGGTGCCGTAACCATGTGTGTTGGTACAGGTCAAGGGGCTTGTGGGGTTTTTGAATTTTTGAATTAAAAGCCCCACCCAACCTCCCCAGAGGGGAGGAGTCAAAACAAATAAAATATTGTATAACTTAATAAATTACCCTGATTAAATTTCTCCCCCTTTTGGGGAGTTAGAGGGGGCAAAACTATGGAAGCAACAGAAAAAGATATTTTACGTGGTGGTCAATTTTTAGTCAGAGAAATCAGTTCTGATGAAATGTTTACTCCAGAAGATTTCAACGAAGACCAGCTGATGATGAAAGAAGCTGTAACAGAATTTGTAGACAGAGAAATTTGGTCTAAAAAAGCTCAGTTTGAGAAAAAGGATTACGCATTAACTGAATCTTGCATGCGAAAAGCTGGAGAACTTGGCTTTTTAAGTGTTTCAGTTCCAGTAGAATATGGCGGAATGGGAATGGGTTTTGTTGATACCATGTTAGTTTGCGATTATATTTCTGGAGCTACTGGATCTTTCAGTACAGCATTTGGCGCACATACAGGTATTGGTACCATGCCAATTACGCTATATGGTACTGAAGAGCAAAAACAAAAATATGTACCGAAATTAGCTACTGGCGAATGGTTTGGTTCCTATTGTTTAACGGAACCAAGTGCTGGTAGTGACGCTAATTCTGGTAAAACTAAGGCGGTTTTATCTGAAGATGGGAAAACCTATAAAATTACAGGGCAGAAAATGTGGATTTCCAATGCTGGTTTCTGTAGTTTAATGATTGTTTTTGCGCGTATTGAAGATGATAAAAACATTACTGGCTTTATAGTAGAATACGATAAAGAAAACCCAAATGGCATTACTATGGGCGAAGAGGAACATAAACTAGGTATTCGGGCTTCTTCTACGCGTCAGGTATTTTTTAACGAAACTGTGGTTCCTGTTGAAAATATGCTATCAACAAGAGGTAACGGATTTAAAATTGCTATGAATGCTTTAAACGTTGGAAGAATCAAATTAGCTGCGGCTTGTTTAGATGCCCAACGTCGAGTAATTACAGAATCTGTAAAATACGCGAATGAACGTATTCAATTTAAAGTCCCTATTTCTAGTTTTGGAGCTATCCGTCAAAAAATAGCTGAGATGGCTACTAATTGTTGGGTTGGTGAAGCCGCAAGTTACAGAGCAGGAAAAAACATTGAAGACCGTATTAAACTGAGACAAAATAACGGCAAAGATACGCATCAAGAAGCGGAGTTAAAAGCTGTTGAAGAATATGCTATTGAATGTTCTATCTTGAAAGTAGCAGTTTCTGAGCATACACAAAATTGTACCGATGAGGGTATCCAAATTTTTGGTGGCATGGGATTTTCAGAGGAAACTCCAATAGAATCTGCTTGGAGAGATGCCCGTATTGCTAGAATTTATGAAGGTACAAATGAAATTAACAGAATGCTTTCAATAGGTATGCTTATCAAAAAAGCTATGAAAGGTCATGTTGATTTATTAGGTCCGGCAACAGCTGTTGCAAATGAATTAACGGGTATTCCTTCATTTGAACCTCAGGATTTTTCAGAATTATTTTCAGAAGAAAAAAGCATTATTAAAAATCTTAAGAAACTTTTCTTAATGGTTTCGGGAGCAGCTTTACAGAAATACGGAGAGAAAATTGAAAAGCATCAACAATTGATGTTAGCAGCTTCAGATATTTTAATTCAAATTTATTTAGCAGAATCTGCTATTTTACGTGCAGAAAAAATGGCTAAAAAAGATGGTGAAGAAAAATCAAAAGAACAAATAGCTATGGCTAAATTAAATCTATTTCATGCCATAGATGTTATTGAAACAGCAGGGAAACATTCAATTATTTCATTCTCAACTGGTGATGAACAACGCATGATGCTAATGGGCTTAAAACGCTATATAAAGTATGTTAATATGCCTAACATTATAGAATTACGACATATAATTGCTGATAAGGTAATTAAAGAAAATAAATATTGCTTCTAAGCATTTTATAGTGACTAACTCAAATTTAAAAACGCTCCAAAAATTTGGAGCGTTTTTTATTTTCTGTACTTTAGATAAAATTTTTTATATGAAAAAGCTCGCACTCGTTTTAATATTTTTAACAACTTGTTTCATTACTGCTCAAAAAGACAAGCAACTATATGATATAATTGATGCTGTTTCAGCAGATAGAATCGAAAGCGATATTCAAACTTTAGTAAACTTCGGAACCAGAAACACATTTATTGATACGGTTTCAAACACTAGAGGCATAGGCGCAGCTAGACGTTGGATTAAGCAGGAATTTGAAAGTATTTCTAAAGATTGTAATAATTGTATTGATGTTTTCTATCAAAAGGATTTTGTTTCAAAAGAAGGTAATAATCGCGTTCCACATGATGCTTGGGTTGTAAATGTTGTAGCTATTCAAAAAGGTTCAAAATATCCCAACAGATATATAATTATGAGTGGCGATATTGATTCCCGCGCAAGCGACACCATGGATTTTACCATTGATGCTCCAGGAGCTAATGATAACGCCTCGGGTATGGCAGGAACTATTGAAGCGGCTCGGGTACTTTCAAAATATCAATTTGAAAATAGTATTATCTATGTTGGGTTATCTGGCGAGGAACAAGGGCTTTTTGGCGGTGCTGGACTTGCAGCTTATGCTAAAGAAAAAGGTTGGGATATTATAGGCGTTTTTAATAACGATATGATTGGAAACATAAAAGGCGTTGACGGTGTTATTGATAATAGATCCTTCCGTATATTCTCAGAACCAGTTCCAGCCAATGAAACAGAACGTGAAAGAATGCTTAGGCGCTTTTATGGTGGCGAAGTAGATGGTATTTCACGTCAGTTGGCACGTTATGTTTACAAAACAACGAAAACTTATATGCCAGAAATGAATCCTATGATGATTTATAGGCTGGATAGATTTGGTCGTGGCGGTCATCATCGACCTTTTAACGATTTAGGTTTTGTAGGTATTCGCATTATGGAAGCGCACGAAAATTACACGCAACAGCATCAAGATATTCGTGAAGAAAATGATATTAAATATGGTGACGTTATAGAACATCTTAATTTTGATTATGCTAAAAAATTAACTGCTGTAAATGCTATTAACATGGCGAGTTTAGCCTGGGCACCACCAACTCCAAAAAAAGTAGCCATAGGTGGTGTGGTAGAAGCCTCTGCTAAATTTAAATGGGACAAAGTTGATGGAGCAAAAGGTTATAAAATATACTGGAGAGATACCACTTCACCTACTTGGGATTATAGCCGTTATGTTGGTGATGTTTCAGAATTTACTTTGAATGGTATTGTTATTGATAATTCCTTTTTTGGAATAGCATCTGTAAATGAAGATGGTTTTGAAAGTGTTGTTGTTTTTCCCAACAAGGTTTTTACAGATTAATCCGAATAAAATATTAACAAACACTTAATAATCTTTTTATTTAATTTAGAAAAAAATTAAAACAATGTTACACCGCTACTACTTATACTTACTATTGACTTCTATGTTATTACCTGACTTTTCAGTGCAGGCTCAAGATATTATATCAGAAAAACATAATTTCACTAGACAAGATACTTTACGAGGAACTATTACTCCAGAGCGCGAATGGTGGGATTTAACCTATTACCATTTAGACATTAAAGTAAACCCAGATGAAAAATACATTTCGGGTAAAAATACTATTCAATATAAAGTTTTAAAGCCTAATTCTGTGATGCAAATTGATTTACAACCACCTTTAAAAATAACTAAAGTTGTTCAAAACGATACTTTATTAGAAGTTAAACATGACGGAAATGCCCATTTTATAACCTTACTTGAAAACCAAAATATTGATGATATAAATAGCATCGATGTGTATTATGAAGGTTATCCTAAAGAGGCTATTAGAGCACCATGGGATGGTGGTATTTCATGGAAAAAAGATAGTAATGGTAATCATTTTATAGCCTCATCGTGTCAAGGTTTGGGAGCTAGCGTTTGGTGGCCCAACAAAGACCATATGTATGACGAAGTTGACAGTATGCTAATTAGTGTAAATGTACCTGATAAACTAATGAACGTATCCAATGGTAAATTACGTTTAATTGAGCAAATAGGAGATACGAAAACATTCCATTGGTTTGTAAAAAACCCAATAAACAACTATGGCGTTAATATTAATATTGGCAATTATGCTCATTTCTCTGAGGTTTATGATGGTATGGCAGGACATTTAGATATGGATTATTATGTGCTAAGCGATAATGTTGAAAAAGCAAAAGAACATTTTAAAGATGCACCAAAAATGATGAAAGCTTTTGAACATTGGTTTGGTCAATATCCATTTTATGCAGATGGATATAAACTTGTAGAAGTCCCATATTTAGGAATGGAACACCAGAGTTCTGTAACTTACGGAAATAAATATATGAAGGGCTATTTAGGTAAAGATTTATCTGGAACTGGTTGGGGTTTAAAATTCGACTTCATCATCATACACGAATCTGGACATGAGTGGTTTGCAAACAATATTACAAATAAGGATGTAGCCGATATGTGGATACATGAGAGTTTTACGGCTTATTCCGAAAATCTTTTTTTAGACTACTATTATGGTAAAAAAGCTTCAGCAGAATATGTTGTTGGCACTAGAAAACTTATACAAAATGACAAACCAATTATTGGATATTATAATGTAAATAAAAAAGGTTCTGGAACTGATATGTACTATAAAGGAGCCAATATGCTCCATACTTTAAGACAACTTATTGAAGATGATGAAAAATGGCGACAGATTTTACGTAAAATGAATGTGGAGTTTTATCATCAAACCGTAACGACACAACAAATTGAGCATTTTCTATCAAAAGAAACAGGTATCGATTTAACCGAATTTTTTAATCAATATTTAAGAGATACACGTATTCCTACTTTAGAATATACCATTGATAAAAAAGAACTTAAATACCGTTGGACCAACATTGTCGATAAATTTGATATGCCAGTTCAAGTTACTATTGATGAAAAAGAACAATGGCTATTCCCAAAAGCTGATTGGAAAACAATGCCAATAGATTCTAAAAATGCTTCCCTAGAAGTAGACTCGGATTTTTATATTTACTCTAAAGAAATTTAAACCTTTTGGATTTTCAAGAAATTCATTTTGAACGGGATACCGATTGGTACGATTGGTTGCTAGGAAACCACAAAAAAGAAAAAGGGGTTTATCTTATTTTTTATAAGCTTGAATTGAATATTCCAACCATGCGTTGGGAAGAAGCTGTAAAGGTGGCATTGTGCTTTGGATGGATAGATTCTACCGTTAAAAGTTTAGGGGACGGAAAAAGAAGACAATATTTTTGTCCAAGAAATGATAAAAGTGTTTGGAGCTCATTGAATAAAAAATATATTAAGATGTTAATTTCTGAAAATTTAATGCATGAAAGTGGTTTAAAAAAAGTAAAAATAGGAAAACAAAATGGTAGTTGGATTGCATTGGATGATGTTGAAAACGGGGTTATTCCTGAAGATTTACAAGTTCAATTTGATAAATCCCCAATAGCTTTCAATAATTACCAAAACTTTGCACCTTCCTACCGTAAAAGCTATTTATACTGGCTCAATCAGGCAAAACGTGAGGAAACCAGAAAAAAACGCATAACTGAAATCATCCGATTATGCGCCAATAATATTAAATCAAGAGGTAGTTATTGATATTTAAAACTGTTTTAATAAAACAGATTAGATTCCATTGTACGTTGATTGATAGAGCTTTTAAATACCTCAATCATTCGTTTTGCAATGCCTGTCCACCCAAAATTACGACGCGCGAAACGTGCGCCTTCAACCGATAATTCATTTCTCATTTTAGGATATAAAAGTGGCATAGACATCATTGCGCCAAACTCAATAGGTCTGTGTGGATCTGCAAATAATGCTTGATTTCCAAAATCTATCAAATCGTATAATCCGCCATGAACGGTTATAACACTTGGTGTACCACAAGCCATAGCTTCAATAGCTACCATACCAAAAGGCTCGTATCTTGATGGCATTGCGAATATATTAGCTGATCGGTACACATTAGCTAAATCTTCATCTGCAATATAATTTTTCCATTTAATTTTGTCCTCTACACCCAATTCAGTCGCCAGTTTCTTCAATTTGGCAACGCCTTCATCATCTTGATCGGATTTATCGCTACCAATGGCTGCAACCAATCGCGCCTCAGGGCAAAGTTCAAGAACAGTTGGTAAGGCTTGTATTAACAAATCATAACCTTTATTATGAGCCATTCTACCAAGTGTTAAAATATCCGTTGGCTGAATATCATATTTGGTTCTAATTTTATCATTTTCTTTTGAAGGTACAGGAAAGAATCTATTCTCATCAATTCCTGGTGGTATCATCGTGCAATTTTTTGGTAAAACATCATATTGCTTTGTCAATAAATCTACTTGAGGTATTGTAGTTGCGATAATATGATTACACATTTGATAGACAAAGTATTCTTTCTGTATGCGTTCTTTAAAACGGTATGTTTTTTCCATTTCTTTTTCATCCATATCACTACCCATGGTATGCTGTTTCCACCAACCTACAGAATGTGGTGTATGCACATGGGATACACCTAACTCTTCTGCTATTTTCTGACCTGCAAAACCGGCATCCCAATAATGTGAGTAAACCACATCGTATTTCTTATTTTCTTTTTTTATAGCCGCCAGAGTATTTGTAACAAACTTTTTTAAATGGTCATGCATATCCTCTTTTCTGATAAATTTTTTACCACCAAAAGGAATACGCCATACGCTATAATTTTCATCGACATGATCATATTCAGGTTGATCTTCAAATTGACGCGTTAATAGATCCACTCGTTTTCCAAGTCTGCTAAAACGTTCAGCGAGCTCTAAAACATAAACTACTTGACCACCAGTATCTGGTTTTCCGAATTCCGCATTAGCGCCTACATAGCCGTGTAACGAGATCATTAAAATTGATTTCATATCTTTATTTTTAGTTATTGTTTAATTATTTTTAAATCATGGCATGCAGAAATATATTGTGCTGCAGACCATGCTTGATACGATTTACCCATAGCTTTTCCTGTAATGCCGTGGGCCCATTCTGTAAACTCCCATTCTTCTGTTAAGCCTTCTTTATTGATTAATGCTAATTTGTGCAATTCTGAAATGGCTACATCCTTGAGTCCAAGTTTACTTATAAACTTAACCCAAAACCCACCTACAAAAGGCCATATACCACCGTTGTGATAATGGTTTGGTAAATTCAATAAATTAACGGTGTAATACGGTTTCCAATCTGGATCGCCCGGAGTAACTACTGGATATACATTTGAAACAGGAAAAGGATCATTGACCCCAACACCAAGCATAAACTTAAATGTTTGGTGTGCTTTTTCGGCATCAACAGCACCGTGTAAAAATGCTAAAACATTTCCAAATACATCACAGCGCCAACTAAAATCGAATGGTGTGGTTTGTGCAATTAAATACGGGGTATCTCCAAGCGTGAATTGGCGTTCTGCAAAGGATACAGAAGAAAACAGTTTTTGCTGCGTTGAAGGCCAAAAATTTTGTAATATTTCTTTTTTAATAACCTGAGACCATCTAATATATTCTCCAGCTTCCTCATAGTTTCCTAGCATTTCCAACATTCTACCAAAACTTACATTGGCACGATACCATAAAATTTCATCATAAAGAATATTATAGCTTCCACCAAACAAATCCGTCCAGTCCCCAGCTTCTGGTATTTCTAATAGCGCATCATTATTACTATCATGAGCACCCAACCATCGCATGGTTTCTTTTATATCTGAAATATATTGACGAAGGAATTTAATATCCTTAGTGACATTTACATATTCATAAAACGCAATAACTACCCATATACCACTATCTATTGAGCAAATCCCTCCCACTCCTGAATAATCTGCTACATTATCCATAATACGAACATTTGAAGGAATTTGTCCGTTACGGGAAATGTGTTCTAGTAATGTAACTAATGTTTGCCTCTGGCATTTGTGAATTTCCTCATCATGGATAAGTGGCAATGACCCTATAACGGTTATAGCACCATCTCTTGCCCATACACTATGATAGTTTTCATCAGTACCATTAGGAATATTATCTTTTATGGAACAGGCCGAAAAACCTAACGGTGTAATATTCTTTTTTAATGCTTCAATAGCTTTATGGTAGCCTTCTCGAATTAAAGCAATTTTTTCGTTTTCATCTTCTTCAGCAATATTATTTAATTCCTGCTGAATGATATAATCATCAGTATGGTCTTTATTATTTTCAACTATAGCTTCTTCTGGTAAAATACCATAATAAATAAGGCCTTCAATAACACCATCGCCATGTTCTCCCTCGGCATGGTAAATTTGACGGTACTTTGTGTATTTATAAAGCTCTTCATGTGCATTGGCAACCACGATACCTTTTACATCTTCCATATCAAACATAGCTGAATCATTTCCGCTATCGCCTGCAACTAAGGCATGGATTGGTTTTAAATCCAGTTTTTTTAATAACCATTGTAATGCGTTTCCTTTATTTGCCCATTTAGGAAGAATGTCAAGGTACTGCTCGCCAGAATAAACCACGTTTATATGCATGTTAGCCTTAACAAAATCTTTTTCTATGCCTTCAATAAGTTCGGGAGTCGCATCATGAAAAAAGTAACTTCGTTTGTATGCATGTTGAAATTTTGAGGGCTGATCACTAATTGGGTGATCTATATTTTGTATGATAGTTTCAACCGAATTTAAATTCCAACCATCTTCCAATACATCATTAAACTCTTTAACCACCTGTTTTTTATTATAGTCATAAATATGAGTTCCAACACCAGAAATAATATAATCGGGCTTTGGTAATGTGCCTTTATTTATTAAACTGAGAACATCATCAATTAAGCGTCCTGTATTGTAGGCAAGCTTAATATCAGTATTTGGCTTGTACTTCTTCCATATTTTTGGGAAGTTACTTTTGTGTGTATTAAAATCTATTAAGGTATTATCAATATCGAAAGAAAGAAGTTTTATATCTGGTTGAATATTATCCTCTGTTTTGCTCATGAATTAATCTTTTTTATTTGAATTAAAGCTCGTATTTCGAATAATTTAAGGTTTTACAGAGTAAAATACAAGAAATTGAACCTGATTCTTACCAGTATTTTCAAAGTGTTAAATTGAAACTAATAGAATGAGAAATAATAAAATATTCTTTTATTTTTTTAATATTTAACAATTTTGTAAAAATATGTATTATTCAGACTTTCCTATTATTAAGCATAAAAAAGGGAAGCAATTTGCTTCCCTTTTTTTTAAATACCACTTATAAAACTGCCATAAGGGTCCTTAAATTGAATCCCTTGTGTAAACCTGTGTTTACTTAATAGTTTGTACTCTGATAAGGCCCATAACACAAATTCCTTTACAAAATAACTGTCTTGCTTAGCTAAATTAGGTTGATATTTACCCAACAAATCATTTAAGGGAGTAATGTCATCTAACACGTTTTTATACTCTTTATCCTTTAAATCATCCAATAATTCAAATCCATCTTTTTGATTAAAAAACCAAGATACAATATCATCATAAGGACTTTCATCCCCCTGTTTTTGAAGTTTTCCGATTTTTGGGAAAAACTCTATAAATAAACTTTTAACTGCTTTACCTATTAAATTATAGGCTACAACTGCAGCGCCCTCCTGCTCACCTTCATAAACCAATTCAATTTTTCCTGTAATAGATGGAATGACACCAACAAAATCGCTTAAACGCAGCATAGTAATTTTATTACCAGAAATAAGTGCCCGTCGTTCTGCAGTACTTAATAAATTTTCAAGAGCCGTTATACTTAATCTGGCACTTACTCCACTTTTAGCGTCTACAAACTCGTTTTCCCGTGCTTCAAAAACAATTTGCTCTAATAAATCCCTAGCTAAATCTGGAACTATTACAGCTGTTTTTTGAGTTTCAACCAATTTTGCCTCTTGTTGAGTAATTAATCGAGCGGTTTCGATATCAACTGGATAATGGGTTAGTATTTGCGACCCAATCCTGTCTTTTAATGGTGTTACAATGCTACCTCTATTTGTATAATCTTCTGGGTTTGCTGTAAATAAAAACTGAATATCCAAAGGTAACCTCAACTTAAATCCTCGAATTTGAATATCGCCTTCTTGTAAAATATTAAATAATGCGACTTGTATTCTTGCCTGTAAATCGGGCAGCTCGTTAATTACAAAAATGCATCGATTTGCACGCGGAATCATACCGTAATGAATGACTCTATCATCGGCATAACTCAATTTTAAATTAGCCGCTTTTATAGGATCTACATCGCCAATAATATCAGCAACCGTTACATCTGGTGTTGCTAATTTCTCTGCAAAACGTTCACTTCTATGCAACCAGTAAATGGGTGTTTTATCTCCTTTTTCTTTAATTAACTCAACAGCAAACCGGGATATGGGATTTAAGGGGTCATCATTAATTTCTGAACCTTCAACTACTGGAATATACTCGTCTAAGAGATTAAGCATTAAACGTGCTAAACGCGTTTTTGCTTGTCCGCGCAAACCCAACAAATTAATATTATGCCTTGACAAGATAGCGCGCTCCAACTCAGGAATTACGGTATTTTCATAACCGTGAACACCCTCAAAAGTCGTTTCTTTATTCTTTATTTTCTCAATTAAATTATCTCGCAACTCATCTTTAATAAATTTGCTTTGGTATTTAATTTCTTTTAATTCGCCTAATGTTTTTATGTTTTTCATTTTTTCCTCTCCCTAGCCCTCTCCAAAGGAGAGGGAACTGTTACGGGTTATTTTTCTAATTTAACTTTATATTTTATTATAGTATTTTTCACATATTGGGTTCCTCCCCTTGGGGAGGTTAGGTAGGGCTTTTTACCCCCGAATCCTCTTCTTTCTGTTTGTTTCATAATCTTCAAAAATCATTTCACCTAAACCTTTCAATCCCGTGTAAAATGCCTTTCCTTGGTTTGCATAGGTAAACTCACGTACAAATTGCATTAAATAACTATCTTTTGCAATCATAAATGTAGTAATTGGTATATGCAAACGTCTTGCTTGTTGTGCCATAGCGTAGCACTTATTCACAATATATTTATCTAAACCATTACTGTTTTTGTAATACTCGCCATCTGGTAAACGCAAGCAACTGGGTTTCCCATCGGTAATCATAAAAATTTGTTTATTGGTGTTTCGTTTTCGCCTTAGTAAGTCCATTGCCAATTGTAACCCAGCAACGGTATTGGTATGATAGGGCCCAACTTTTAAATAGGGCAAGTCTTTAATTTCAATTTGCCAAGCATCATTACCAAATACCAGAATATCTAGTGTGTCTTTTGGGTATCGAGTAGTAATTAATTCCGCCAATGCCATCGCTACTTTTTTGGCTGGCGTAATACGGTCTTCACCATACAAAATCATACTATGGCTAATATCAATCATTAGCACGGTACTCATCTGGGATTTATGGAGTGTCTCTTCAACGACCAAATCATCTTCGGACAACCTAAAATCTCCTATTCCATTACTAATTTGAGCATTTTTTATACTCTCCGTCATGGATACTTTATCTAAAGCATCACCAAATTGGTAGGCTCTAAAATCGCCCGTATGCTCATCACCTAACCCTGGGCTTTTACTTTTATGGTTTCCTTGTCCGCTTCGTTTAATTTTTCCAAAAATATGGTTTAAAGCTTGTTGCCGAATGGCACGCTCCGTTTTCGCGGTAATTGAGATGGAACCATTGCCATCAGGATCTATTTCTTCTTTTAAATACCCTTTCTTTTTAAGGTCTTCAATAAAATCATCAATTGTATATTCTGCAGTAGAGAGTTTATATTCTTTATCCAATTCCCGTAACCAATCTATGGCTTCATCAAAATCACCTGAAGTATGTGTAATCAACTCCTTGAAAACCTCAAAAAGTTTATCGAATGGTGATTGGTAAGGCTGTTCATATTTTTTAAATACAAAACCTTTTTTATTGAAATTCTTTTTTATCATAGCACCATAAAAATAGTGTATTTTGTTGAAAAAAAAGAAAGGTGTTAATTAGATTTATTTATGGTATGATTGCAAAAATTATTCAATGCGCCGTAAAGCACTTAAATCTTCAATTTTAATATGTTTCCCGTGAGTAGAAATCATCTTTTCCTTTTTAAATTGAGATAGCACACGAATAGCCGACTCTGTAGCAGTACCAACCATATTTGCGTAATCTTCCCGAGACAATAAAACACTTAAAGTACCATCTGGATTGGTGCCAAAACTTTCGTGAATATAGATTAGTGTTTCAGCTAATCGTTGGCGAACAGTTTTTTGAGCCATATTCACAATAATATCATCAGCTTCTTTTAAATCGTGAGCCATGTCCTTTAAAACATCAAATGAAAACTTTGGGTTTCTTTGCAAATCCGCAATAATTTCACTTTTAGGAATAAAACAAACTTCCATATCGTTTAATGCGGTAGCCTGTAAATTTGAATTTTCATCTGTTACCAATGAACGCTGACCAATCAATTGACCTTTAACAACCATTTTTACAATTTGATCTTTACCGTTTTCACTTAATTTAGACAATTTGCAAACACCATCCTTTACACAATAAACGCCATTTATGGCATCACCCTCTTCAAAAAGCACTGTCCCTTTTTTTATTGTTTTTGATGTTTTACAATTTGAGATACGCATCAATTCGTCTTTAGTCAACGACTTAAGAGAATTAAATTGTTTAATGATGCATTGTTCACACTTTGCCATACCTGATAATTGAAAGTTAGGTAAAAATAAGGAAAACATGACAAATATCATGTTTAAAAGTAACAAGTTTTCAGACTTTTGTTTGAGGTATAAATGAGCAAATAAACATAAATGAGTCAAATACAAATTTTGATTTCATCGCGGTGTGCTATTAAAGAATTGCATCTGTCTGATTACAAACGAATAAAATTCATCAGATGAAGCAAAAAACGTGTTTCCACTGTGGATTGGATTCTGAAACTTCCGAAATTGTTTTTGATAACAAATCGTTTTGTTGTAACGGTTGTAAAACGGTTTACGAGATTTTTAGCATTAATGATTTAACGTGTTATTATGATTTACAACAAGCACCGGGAGCAACACCAAAAGAAGTAGAAGGCAAATACAACTTTTTAGACAATACGAAAATTGTTGAACAATTGTTAGAGTTTAACGATGAAAAGACTCAAATTGCAACACTTTACATTCCGCACATTCATTGTAGTTCTTGTATTTGGATTCTTGAAAACCTCAACAAATTAAATCCTGCGGTAAGTTCATCTATTGTAAATTTTGGCAAAAAAACGGTTCGGGTTACTTACAATCCCGAAATCATTTCGTTAAAAAAATTAGTTATTCTTTTAAGTAGCATTGGCTACGAACCTTTTATTAGTTTGGATGATTATAGCGTAGGTAAAAAACATATAGACAGATCGTTAATTTACAAATTAGGCGTTGCTGGTTTTGCTTTTGGAAATGTGATGTTTCTATCGTTTCCTGAGTATTTTGAAGTGGGCGAATTCTGGCTGGAACAATTCAAACCCATGTTTAGGTGGTTGATGTTTTTCTTCTCGTTGCCCGTTGTTTTCTATTCGGCCCAAGATTATTTTATTTCTGCTTTTAAAGGCTTACGTTCTAAGATTTTGAATATTGATGTGCCCATTGCTTTAGGTATTACTGTTTTATTTGTTAGAAGTTCTGCCGAAATTATTTTTGATATAGGCTCTGGTTTTTTTGATAGTTTAACGGGGCTTATTTTCTTTTTGTTACTTGGGAAATTTTTTCAGCAAAAAACATATACCTTTTTATCTTTTGAACGCGATTACAAATCGTATTTCCCTATCGGAATTACTAAAATTAATGCTGATAAGTCTGAGGAATCCATTCAAGTATATGATATTGAAAAAGGAGACCGACTTTTAATTAGAAACGAAGAACTTATTCCTGTTGATTGCATTTTAATAAAAGGAAAAGCACGAATAGATTATAGTTTTGTAACCGGCGAATCGAAAACGGTATCAAAACAATCTGGTGATAAACTATTTGCCGGCGGAAAACAATTGGATGGCACTATAGAAGTTGATGTTTTAAAATCGGTTGAGCAAAGCTATTTAACGCAACTTTGGAGTAACGATGTGTTTAAAAATGATAAGGAATTAGCTTTTACCAATATTACAAATGGTATTAGCAAACGTTTTACCATTATTATTTTACTCATTGCAATTGTAGCGACTTCGTTTTGGTTATTTACAGATTCCAGTAAAGCATTAAACGTATTCACTTCGGTATTAATTATTGCTTGCCCCTGTGCTATTGCCCTTTCTGCACCTTTTACTTTTGGAAATATTTTAAGGATCTTGGGTAAGAAAAAATTCTACTTAAAGAATGCTTCGGTAATTGAGCAACTCGCAAAAATAAATACCATCATTTTTGATAAAACGGGGACTATAACTGCCAATAAAGAAACAACAATAAATTATGAAGGTTTAGAACTTTCGGAAACAGATGAAGCCTTATTAAAAAGTACTTTAAGAGGTTCTAACCACCCGTTGAGCAGGTCGTTATATAGTATTTTAAGCGAATATGATATTTTAACTTTAGATACTTTTGAAGAACATTTAGGACGAGGTATTGAAGCTAAATATAAAAACCAAAATATAAAAATAGGTTCTGCGCCTTTTGTTGGTTTCACATCAGATGCGGCAACTTTAAATACTGCAGTTCATGTAAGTACAAACAATAACTATAAAGGAAAATTTACCTTTTACAATAAATACCGAAAAGGCTTATCGAAACTATTTAATAAACTTAAAAAAGAGTACGATTTGGTTATTCTTTCGGGTGATAATGCTGGTGAGGAAGACAATTTAAAAAAACTATTGCCAACCAAAACGAAATTACTATTCAATCAGAAGCCTGAGGATAAATTAGAGTATATAAAATACCATCAAACTGAAGGCGCTAATATATTAATGATTGGTGATGGACTGAATGACGCTGGAGCCTTAGCACAAAGTAATGTTGGTATTGCTATTTCTGAAAACGTGAACGTATTTTCTCCTGCTTGCGATGCTATTTTGGATGCTTCGAAGTTTAATGAATTATATAATTATATAAAAATTTCTAAATCGGCTATTACTATTATTAAGTGGAGTTTTTTACTCTCGTTTATCTATAATATTATCGGACTTTATTTTGCAGTTACTGGTCAGTTAGCACCTGTGGTTGCTGCCATTTTAATGCCTTTAAGTTCTATTAGTATTGTAGCGTTTACAACGATTTGTACTAATATGATAGCCCCACCTGACCTCCCAAAAGAGGAGGAATACTCAAACGGAGAGAACTCATGAAAAATAAAAAATATTTTCAACATATCAGTAAGAACGTAACGGTTCTCTCTCCTTCGGAGAGGGTTAGGGAGAGGAAATTGAAATCTGAATTTGGCGGATGGGTGCGTTAGGGATTGCAGTGGAAAGTCCACAGCGAGGTACGAGCGAGGACTTGTAGCGAAAAGCCCGACCCGATAGGGTAACGCCCAAATAAAAAAAGAAATTAAAAATGAAACATGATAAATATCATCTTTTAAAAAAAAGTATGAAAGTACTTTTGAACCATAACTTCAAGTAGGTATGAGTGTTATATATATTTTATTGACTATAAGTATTATTGTAGCTGTTGTTTTTTTTATAGCCTTTATTGTTGCTGTAAAAAGAGGACAGTATGACGATAGTTACACACCTTCTGTGAGAATGCTTTTTGAAGATGAACTCGTTAAGGAAAAACCAAAAAAAACCATACTAACCAAAAAAGAATAACAACTATTAATTATGAAATCGCTAGTTCAAAAACCAATTAAAATCAATCATAATTTGGCGATTGCATAAGACCGTTGAAAATCAAATAAATATGTACTTATGAAAATGCAACAATTTCATTACGATAATAAAATCGTTAAAAACTTTCTCTATGCTACAATCATTTTTGGTGTTGTAGGAATGGCAGTAGGTTTACTACTCGCTTTTATGTTTCTATTCCCAAACCTTACCGATGGTATTTCGTGGCTTAGTTTTGGTCGATTAAGACCTTTACACACCAATGCTGTTATTTTTGCCTTTGTAGGAAATGCCATGTTTGCTGGTATTTACTATTCATTACAGCGATTATTAAAGGCGCGTATGGCAAGCGACCTTTTAAGTAAAATAAATTTTTGGGGTTGGCAACTTATTATTGTTGCAGCTGCAATTTCGCTGCCTTTAGGATATTCAACGTCTAAAGAATATGCCGAATTGGAATGGCCTATTGATATTGCTATTGCGCTTATTTGGGTGGTTTTTGGTGTGAATATGATTTGGACGATTTTAAAACGTCGCCAACGCCATTTATATGTTGCTATTTGGTTTTATATTGCCACGTTTGTAACGGTTGCAGTACTTCATATTTTTAATAGTTTAGAGTTGCCTGTTAGTGCGATGAAAAGTTACTCGGTGTATGCTGGGGTTCAAGACGCATTGGTACAATGGTGGTACGGACATAATGCGGTGGCATTCTTTTTAACGACGCCATTTTTAGGATTGATGTATTACTTTGTGCCTAAAGCGGCAAACCGACCTGTGTATTCTTATAGACTTTCTATTGTTCACTTTTGGTCGTTAATATTCATATACATTTGGGCAGGACCCCACCACTTATTATATACGGCTTTACCAGAATGGGCACAAAATTTGGGGGTTGCATTCTCTGTGATGTTGCTGATGCCGTCTTGGGGTGGTATGATAAACGGACTATTAACGCTTCGAGGAGCTTGGGATAAAGTACGTACCGACCCTGTTTTAAAATTTATGGTGGTAGCCATTACAGGTTATGGTATGGCGACCTTTGAAGGGCCTGCCTTATCGCTTAAAAATGTAAATGCCATTGCCCACTTTACAGATTGGATAATTGCCCACGTTCATGTTGGCGCCTTAGCTTGGAATGGTTTTATGGCGTTTGGTATTATCTATTACTTAATTCCTAGATTGTTTAAAACGAAACTATACTCTATTGGATTAGCCAATTTACATTTCTGGCTAGGTACTTTAGGTATTATTATATACGCTTTACCAATGTATGTTGCTGGATTCACTCAAGCGAGTATGTGGAAACAATTTAATCCTGACGGCACGTTAACTTACGGTAACTTTTTAGAAACAGTTACTGAAATTATGCCTATGTATTGGATGCGTGCCATTGGTGGGTCGTTGTATATTGTAGGTATGTTTATTCTAGTTTATAATGTAATTGTTACGGTTAGAAATGGAAGTAAAGTACAAGATGAATTGGCAGAAGCTCCAGCATTAGAACGTGTTACTAAAAAGCGTACCGCTGGTGAAGGATGGCACTCATGGTTAGAAAGAAGACCAGTGCAATTAACATTATTAGCAACTGTAGCTATATTAATTGGTGGTATTATCCAAATTGTACCAACTATTATGGTAAAATCGAATATTCCAACCATTTCTAGTGTAAAACCTTATTCACCTCTTGAATTAGAAGGTAGGGATATCTATATCCGTGAAGGCTGTGTGGGTTGCCACTCCCAAATGATACGTCCTTTTAGAAGTGAAGTTGAGCGTTATGGTGAATACTCCAAAGCAGGAGAATATGTTTATGATCATCCATTTCTATGGGGAAGTAAACGTACCGGACCAGATATACACCGTATTGGTGGCAAATATTCTGATAACTGGCATTTCAACCACATGTACGATCCGCAAAGTACCTCAAGTGGTTCTATCATGCCGCGTTACCCATGGTTAATTACTGGGTCTTCAAGTGAACTTGATAAATCTCAAACCGAAGCTAAAATGAAAGCGATGGTAACACTAGGCGTACCTTATACTGATGAGGATATTGCCAATGCACAAGCTAATATGTTAGCTCAGGGCGAACAAATTGAGAAAAACCTTTACAGCGATCCTGACTTTGTTGCATCATACGAAGCCGATAAAAAATATGCCGCTGAAAATGGTGATGAATTTATTGATATGAAAAACAGGGAAATTGTAGCACTTATAGCCTATTTACAACGCTTAGGAACTGATATTCATGTAGAAACAGCACAAAACTAACCATCAAAATTATAGACATGTTAAAATTTGTAAAAAACCATATGGATAGTATCGCAGGGATTGAAATATATCCGATTATATCCTTACTTATCTTTTTCACCTTTTTTGTAGTATTATTTTGGTGGGTTTTTACCGCTAAAAAAGATTATATAAAAAAAGTTAGTAACATTCCATTAGACAACCAAAACGACGATATATCATGCGAAAATTAATTCCATCTTGGATTCGAGTTCCTATAGTATTCTTTATCATTTTCGGAGCTGTGGAATTCTTTATAGACTCAGGCGAAAAACCAGCATTTATGGAATATCCAGCCGTATTATTATTTCTTTTATTAGTGCTATTGATTTTAATAGCCATTGAAGCCATTATTGGCGCTTTAGAAAATGTGATGCTTCACAAGCTAGATGAAGAGGCCAAAGCACGTTTTCTGGCTGAAAAAGAAAAGACCATCAAATTTACTTGGTTTAAAACCCTCTATAAAAAACTATTGGGCCAGAAACCTTTAGAAGAGGAAGGCGAAATTATTTTAGATCATAATTACGATGGTATAAAAGAGTTGGACAACAACCTACCACCATGGTGGTTATATGGTTTTTATGCTACCATTATTTTTGCAGCGGTATATTTATTAAGGTACCATGTATTTGATGGACCAACTCAAATTGATGAATTGGAAACCGAGTTAGCCGATGCTAAAGTAGCCATTGAAACTTATAAAAAAACAGCAAAAAACTTGGTTGACATTAATACGGTAACCGTTTTAACGGATGCCACAGATTTAAAAGCTGGTCAAACCATTTTTGAAACCAACTGTGCGGCTTGCCATATGGTAGATGGTGGTGGCGGTATTGGCCCGAATTTAACAGACGAATATTGGATACTTGGTGGTGGTATTAAAAATGTATTTAAAGCCGTATCGGAAGGTGGCCGTTCAGGGAAAGGAATGATTGCTTGGAAAACACAACTAAAACCATTAGAAATGGCTCAAGTATCTAGTTATGTGTTAACTTTAGAAGGCACTACTCCAGCAAACCCAAAAGCTCCTGAAGGTGATGTTTGGGTAGATGAAACTGCGGAAACGGAATAACATGATTCTACCTGCAAGGTTTCCAAAACCTTGTAGGTCTGATAAAGCTTGAAGTAGTTAATTCTTATAAAATGACACCTACAAGGTTTTGGAAATCTCGCAGGATAAAAAAACATGGAAACCCCAGATAACGAAAACTTTAGAGATTCTATTGGCACCATTACCGAAGAGGGTAAACGTGCTTGGGTATTTCCTAAAAAACCTAGTGGTAAATTTTATGAATACAGAAAATACGTAAGCTACTTTTTATTGGCTTTTTTATTGTTTTCGCCTTTTATTAAAATAAACGGGAATCAGTTTTTGATGTTTAATATTTTGGAGCGCCGATTTAATATTTTCGGTTTTCCATTTTGGCCGCAAGATTTTCATTTGTTTGTTATTTCCATACTTATTGGTGTGGTTTTCATCACTTTATTTACAGTAGCTTTTGGACGTGTTTTTTGTGGATGGATTTGTCCGCAAACTATTTTTATGGAAATGGTTTTCCGGCGTATTGAATATTGGATTGAAGGTGATAGAGGTAAGCAAATTCGACTTTCAAAGCAACCATGGAACGCTGAAAAAATTAGAAAGAAAGGACTAAAATCAATTATATTTTTAATCATTTCATTTGTTATAGCCAATGTGTTTTTAGCCTATTTAATAGGTAGTGACAAACTTATTCGATATATCACTGATGGGCCTTTAAATCATGTTAGCACACTAGTTCCGCTAACCATTTTTACTGCTGTTTTTTACTTTATTTTTGCATGGTTTAGAGAGCAGGTTTGCATCATAGCGTGTCCTTACGGAAGATTGCAAGGGGTTTTACTTGATACAAAATCTATAGTTGTTGCTTACGACCATAAACGAGGTGAAGCCGAAAATGGTAGAAAAAAGTTTAGAAAGAATGAAGACAGAGAAGCCCTTGGACATGGTGATTGTATTGATTGTTTTCAGTGTGTAAATGTGTGCCCTACGGGAATAGATATTAGAAACGGCACCCAGTTGGAATGTGTTAACTGTACCGCTTGTATTGACGAGTGCGACCATATTATGGAAAGTATCAATCTTCCAAAAGGATTAATTCGTTATGCCAGCGAAGATAATATAGAAAAGAAAGCCCCTTTTAAAATAACCGCTAGAATTAAAGGCTATATAGCTGTTCTTGCCATATTGATTGGTTTGCTAACTGGTATGTTGTTTTTACGAAATGATGTTGAGGCCAATGTTTTAAGGCTACCTGGGCAATTGTATGAACACAAGGAAAACAACATAATAAGTAACGTGTTTACATACAAATTGATAAATAAAACATCCTCGGATATTGAAAATGTAAGTTTTAAATTGTTGTCACATACAGGTGAATTAAAGCTTGTGGCAACCAGTAATGATTTTATAGTTCCAAGCCAAGGTATTGCCAAAGGGACTTTGTTTATTGAGATTAATAATGCTGCCCTTTCGGGGGATAGAAATAAAATTAAAATAGGTGTTTATAAGGGTGATGAGCTTATTGAAACGACTACGGCTAATTTTTTGGGACCGCGGAGTTTTAAATAATTAGTTTGCAGTATTCAGTCGCAGTAGGCAGTCAGTGCGGAAAATGTATTTGTGATTTGAGGTTTAAAACTTTGTATGTGTTGGAATAAGACCTCACAGGTTTTAAAACCTGTGAGGTCTGGAAAGCAAATAAAGCCAAAAGTTAAAAGTATTGAAAGGACTATGGCGGATGAGTGCATTAGGGATTGCAGCGGCATCCTTTATGCGAAGTTTTTAAAAACTAAAACTATTTTTGAAGCGAGAAGTGTATTGATAATTGAGATCCTGAAACAAGTCCAGGACTGCTTCGCAGAAAGATATAGCGGAAAGCCCGACCCGAAGGGGAATGCCCAAATAAAAGTCAGCAGTATTTTAGTATGCAGTTGGCAGTTTCCTGCGAGGTTTTGGAAACCTTGTAGATAAATAGTAAAATAATAAAGATCCTGAAACAAGTTCAGGATTACAAAAAATAAATTAACCATGAAAATTAATTGGGGAACTGGAATTGTTTTAGCATTTATAGGCTTTATAAGCTTTATTATGTACTTTATTATCACCATGAATATAGATGACAAATACAGCCATGATTTGGTAACTGAAGATTATTATGCCGAGGAGTTGGCATATCAAGATGATATTGACAAATTAAAAAACTCGAATAATTTAAAGGAGAATATTACTTATAAGAAATCCGTTGAGGGACTTATAATTTATTTTCCGGATACTATTGATTTTGATAAAATTTCAGGAAAAGTGTTCCTATATAGACCATCTAACAAACATTTAGACTTTGATACTGATATTTCACTGTCTAAACCTTATTTGCTCATACCTGACAAACGTTTGGTAGATGGTCGTTGGAACATTAAAATAGATTGGGAATATAACGGAAAATCCTATCTATTCAAAGAATCAATTAATTACTAATATGCTAGCTTCTGCATTTATATTGGGTTTATTGGGGAGTTTTCACTGCGTTGGTATGTGCGGCCCCATTGCTTTTATGCTGCCGGTAGACCGAACGAATGCCTATAAAAAGCTTTCACAAATTAGTATATATCATATAGGCAGGCTTTTAGCTTATAGTCTGATTGGGTTCGTTTTTGGACTTATTGGCAAAAGCTTGTCTATTTTTGGTTTTCAGCAGCAACTTTCAATTATTATTGGTGTTTTAATGATTGTATTTGTTTTAATTCCGCAAAAAACATTAAATAAATACAATTTCTCCAAACCCATCTATAAACTTATTTCTAAAGTAAAATCGGCTTTAGGGAAAGCTTTAAAGAAAAAAACAGCGGATACCTTTTTAACCATTGGTTTTTTAAATGGCTTTTTACCTTGTGGCTTAGTCTATATGGCTGTTTTAGCTGCCATTGCTGGTGGCAACGCATTGAACGGAAGTTTATACATGGCTGTTTTTGGATTGGGAACCATTCCTTTAATGACTACTGCTATTTACTTTAGTCAGTTTTTAAAAGGCGCAATACGACAAAAAATCCAGAAAGCTATTCCTGTTTTTGTAGTCATCATTGGGCTACTCTTCATTATTCGGGGATTGGGCTTAGGGATACCTTACTTATCTCCTGCACCGA
>TARA_R110002049_G_scaffold281333_1_pt1 | contig 48157 bp, 70 predicted proteins | sample TARA_R110002049 | Tara Oceans TARA_R110002049 (sample SAMEA4396941) | marine metagenome | biome: Polar Biome; feature: [SRF] surface water layer (ENVO:00010504); material: water (ENVO:00002006), including particulate matter (ENVO:01000060) such as... | depth 5 m | reverse complement strand
GCGCGCCTGGCACGATTCGAACGTGCGACCGCCTGGTTCGTAGCCCGGACCCTAATCCCAATAAAACAACAGGTTGCGCCAAATTATTTTGGCCAGAATCGGCCTTTTCGCTACGGATTATCAATAGCTTAGCGAGAGATTTTGGCCGCATGAGCAACTGGTTAAAAGGCAACTGCTCTAACGTTTCGAAAGGCCCGAATATAAAGGGCCTCACCTCCGAGCCTGTCCCAATCAATTCTGCAACACATGGCCCGCAGCCCATGGAATGCGCGGGGCCGGTATTTGTTTGGGACAGTTTCAGGGGCTCGAAATGAGCGCCTCGTTTGGGTACCGCCGCCCGCCACAACTGGGCTGGAACTTCGACGAGCTGATCATCGACAACTTCGCCGGCGGCGGCGGGGCATCCACTGGCATCGAGCAAGCCCTGGGCCGCCCGGTGGACATAGCCATCAACCACGATCCCCTGGCGATCAGCATGCACACCGTGAACCACCCCCAGACCAAGCACTACCTGGACAACGTGTGGCAGGTTGATCCGCGAGAGGTGACTGCGGGGCAGCCTGTTGGCCTGGCGTGGTTTTCTCCGGACTGCACCCATCACAGCAAGGCACGCGGTGGAAAGCCCGTCAGCCCGCGTGTGCGCGGCCTGGCGTGGGTAGTCTTGAAGTGGGCCGGACTGGTTCGGCCTCGAGTGGTAATGCTGGAGAACGTGGAGGAGTTCGAGGACTGGGGGCCGCTCACTAGGTCGCGGCGGCCGTGCCAAAAGAGAAAGGGCATGATATTCGAGAAGTTTGTCAGCCAGCTGCAGGATCTTGGGTATGCGGTGGAGTGGCGCCAGCTTCGTGCCTGCGACTATGGCGCACCGACAATCCGCAAGCGGCTGTTCCTGATCGCGCGCTGTGATGGCCAGCCTATTGTGTGGCCAGAGCCCACACACGGGCCGGGGCGCAAGAAGCCATACCGCACCGCAGCAGACATCATCGACTGGTCAATCCCCTGTCCCAGCATATTCACGCGCAAGCGGCCGCTGGCAGAGAAGACGCTGGCCCGGATCGCGAAGGGAATTCAGCGGTTTGTGATCGAAGCAGAAAAGCCGTTCATCCTCAACCTCACCCACGGCGGGCGTCTTGAGCCAATAGACGAGCCCTTGCGCACGGTGACTGGCGCAAACCGAGGGGAAAAGGCTCTCGTATCGGCATTCCTCGCTAAGCACTACGGCGGCGTGGTCGGGCACGGCCTCGATCAGCCGATAGGCACCGTCACGCAGAAGGATCACCACAGCCTGGTCACCAGCCACCTGGTGAAACTGAGAAACAACCAGTTCGGCCAGTCGGCGCTGGATCCCATGCCGACTATCACGGCCGGCGGGGGCCACGTGGGCGAGGTTCGCGCATTCCTCCTGAAATACTACGGCACCAACATCGGCCACCCCCTCAGCCAGCCCATACAGACCATCACCAGCAAGCATCGGTTCGGCCTGGTAACCGTACACGGGCAGGATTACCAGATCGTGGGCATCTGCATGCGGATGCTCAAAAGGCACGAGCTATTTGCAGCGCAGGGCTTCCCGGCAGATTACGTCATCGACCGAGACGCGGACGGAAAGCCAATCACTGTAACTGCATCGGTGGCCAAGTGCGGCAATGCAGTTTGCCCTCCTGTCGTAGAAGCAATGATCAGGGCGAACGTCCACACCAGCCATAGGTCGAGGGCCACTGCATGACCTCCGGCCGCCCCACGAAGCGCCAACAAGATTACGTGAAATTCATGTCGAAGTTTTTCAATGAGAACGATCAGCTCCCGACTATCAAGGTGCTGGCGGAGAACTTCCGGTGCAATCTCAATTGTGCCTGGGGCCACATACGGGCGTTGGAGCAAAAAAGGATTGTTGAGCGTAACGCGATTGGGGAATGGAAGCGCGGGCCGCTATTTTATTGGGCGCTGGGAGATCTTGAATGAATGACCGCCCCACCTGCTGCGTCTGCGAGCCGCCAGATAACCTTACCCAACACAGGAACCCACAATGAAACAGCTAGTGAACAACGCAATACTGGCAGGCGCACTATTCGGTGCCGCCCTCCTGTTCTGGATAATCGCCGGGCCTGTTCACGCTGCCGGGATATTCGGTGAGCTGAAATGTGAGCCACCGGAACCTCTGGGTACTGCGCGCTTCTCCCGCTGCACATCCTCGCGTGATATGGAGGACATTATTCTGTGGATAAAGGGGACGCCGAAGCCCGAGCCCGAGCCAGCGAGATGGGAGTACGCCGCTGTGCGCCACAAGATGACCGCCACCCCACACAAACAGTTTTTCAGGGACACCGGGCTGCCGTATTGGACAGACCCTGGCGGGGATCTGATTCTGATCGACAGCGAGGGCAAAACGAAAACCGTATTCGACTGTGACTCCAAATGCTCTGCCCTCGAGCCGGACATTTCACCCGACCGCGAACGCCTCGTTTTCGTCGTGTCCTACCTTGACCCGACAAGGCCCGTTACCCCATCGGTTCAACACTCCCACTCCGACATTTACGAGTACAAGCTGCCGGACGGCCCGCTGCGCAAAGTCATCACAGGCGGCAGGAACTATGACCCGGCATTTGCCCGTAACAACATGCTGCGGTATACGAGCGACTGGCTGGGCATCCATGCGCCTCACCAGTTCGACCTGCCGACCCCGAACACGCACGGCAGCAGCTATCCCTACCCCGGCCAGCGGGTGCGCACGGCGCTCATCATTGATGATAAATACGTCCCCCAGGATGAGGACATTTGGCCGCACGCGCCATTCGTCATGGGTCTGGAGGTGCTGCACGATGGGCAGATATGCGCGTCAAGCCTGTGGGCTTTCAACAACAGGAAATACGGCACGCCGCCGAACGGGTGGATACCCGAGTGCAGCGATGGGAACGGCGAAAACAGCCGCCCGATTGCGAACGCCCACGGCACGCCGCTTTGGAAAAAGAGGGCGCTGTACGAGGACATAGCCGGACCTTTCAATCCGCCACAGGATCAGATACGCAGCATCCGGGGCATCGTGGAGATTGCCATTGATACCCTCGCATGGACTGACTACTATCGCACGAACCACAACGGCGGCATGGGCATCGTGTGGGCACAGGAGCTACTGCGCGGCCCCGAGGGTATCGCCAGTGGCCCCGAAGGTCTGTCGCGCTGCACGGACTGGAAGCTGCGGCAACACGAGAAGCATTCCTCGTACCAGATTGACGGCTCCTGCCAGTTTGTGAACCCGACTCTGCGCCCGATAGTTCCTATGGCCCTTAGTGCGGATGGCATTGGCGGGCAAGACAAGCAAGGCAGGCCGTTTGGCTCCGTTGGAGATCCGTTCGCGCTACCTGATGACCCGTTGACCCCGGCGCGGGAATTTGGAATCGTGTGGTCGCCCGGCTCCTGTTTCGTCAACAAAACCGCAGCAGAGATTGAGGCCGGTGCCTGCCACTTGCAGCTATACAAGGTCAAGGTGGCGATGGTCACCAATCCCTATGACCCGTCCCAGATGGAACCCATATACAGCGAGAACGGGCACCACATCCGCAACCCGGTATGGATAGGCGGGACGTATAAAGACCTGTTTGGCATCGACCAGCCAGCCCTGCCGCCACCCCCGTCAAAAGAATGCTCACTGAAGGTCAGGAACGCGCGATCAGGCGAGATACACAAACTCGACTGGCAGACCAACTACAAACCCCATTGGGACGCGACATTCCAGGGCAACGCTGTTGATGGCTGGCAGGCGCGCATTGACAAGTTCTGCACCCGAGAGATTATCCCTTTCAAGGGCTTCCCGGCACAGTACGCGCTGGAAACGAAGCCGAAGGTCTGCACTGATATAGAGGACGATGGCTCAGTATTCCACCCCGTACCCTGTGGAGTCTCGTACCTGATGCACGGCGAGGACAAGGATGGAGAGCCGGTCGCAACGGACAACCGCCCGCACTCTGGTGGTGGCGCGTGTTTCGGATGCCACGATGGGCACGGTATTGCTATGTGGAATTATCTGGCGGCCAAATACGGCCCGCCGCACAAAGCGTTTGAATCAACTGATGCCTATAAGGCTATGAGGAGCAACAACAATGAAAATTGAACAGATCGCACAATTGGCCCATGAAGTGAACCGCTCATATTGCACCGCCCTGGGCGACCATAGTCAACCGGCATGGGAGGATGCGCCTGATTGGCAGCGCGAGAGTGCCGTTACAGGCGTGAATCTGCACCTGTCCGGTGACTACGGGCCGGAGGCATCTCACGAAAGCTGGATGCAGCAGAAGCTGGATGACGGCTGGAAGTGGGGCGAGGTTAAAGACCCTGAGCTGAAACAGCACCCGTGCATCGTGCCGTTTGAACAACTACCATCCGAGCAGCAGGCCAAAGACTATCTGTTCCGCGGTGTCGTTCATGCGTGCAAGGCTATCAGGAGTGAGTGGGCGGAAGATAGAGAGCAATAAAGGCATTTCAGGATACAATGGCGTACAAGATTATGATGGAGGGTGAGTGATGGACAAGATAACCCAGATACCAACGAAGCCCGACAAGGCGAAGGCCGAAGCGGAGAGACTGAAGCGCAACCTACCCATCTACCTCCAAAATCTCAGGCTAGTTGCAATAATGCGCCGGGCTGCATACAACGAATACGTAGCTGCCGGGTTTACCCCTGAGCAGGCGCTGGAGCTGTGCAAGAATGGATGATAATGGTACATGGTTCATTCCGGAGTGGGTGCCAACAAGGTGCCCAGCATGTGGCGAAGGCATTATACATAACGTGTTTATTGCCACAGGGCCGCCAAGCAACCCGATGTCGCAGCAAGACCAGTACCGTGTGTGCAATAAATGTGGCGGCCGACCAGAAGACCCCGACCCTATACCGGGGCGGTTTGACTTTTCCGATAGCTGAGCACGGCTACATCAAGCCCCACAACCCATAAGCGGCCCACACGATCAAAGCCACATTGCCGACAAGCCCCAGCACCCGATTCAGCGACTCAAGAGTAGCGGGCAGGATTCCGGCCAGCACATGCAGCACGAAGTGTTCGCGGTTTTTGGGGTTCAAACTTGGCTTTTTCAGCCGCCGCCAAATGTCCAGCATTTCGTCCCGAAAATCCTCAAGCTGCCACTTGTATACCTCAAGGTTTTTCGACCAGCCGTCTTTATTGCCCATCTTGAACTCCCATCACGTACCCCTGGCACGCTGTCAGTTTATTGACTACCCGGTCTGCATCGGCCCCGATTCGTAAAAGAAATTCCTGATCCGCTTCAGAAAGTCCGGTGTCTCCGGCTCCATCATCTCCGCTGGCGGTTTCGGGAGTTCCGGACACTCGGCAGGTTCGGAAACGCTCGCGCAACCGGAGATTGTCAGAACGCAGATCCACAAGAGTGGTATCAAGCTCCTGTAGGGACGCTCTCTGAGCCGCAGAGAGCTGATCGCTGATTGTCTGTACGTTGGCATGTAGTTCTGCCTCCCGCGCCCTGTGGCGCTTCTCTGTGGCTATCTGAGCCGCTATCCGCTCGGCCTTGTCGGCATCCCACTTTACCTGCACCGAATCTTTACCGGCAGCGTGGCCGTGGAACCATATCCCGGCCACCAGCGCGGCTCCTGCGGCGGCGGGCAGGCCATACCGTAGCAATAGCGGCATCATGCCCATTTGCGGCCCGACTCAAGATAGAACTTTGTAATCAGTGCGGCAGCGCCCCATACGGTACTCAGAACCCACTGCTGCGAGGATGACGGGTCATCCAGAAGCTGATACCAGACTGTCAGGTCATACACCAGAAACGCATACCCGGCCATGAGGGCGCGAGGGACGGCGCGCCATGCGTCCACTACCTCGGCACCGGCGAGCATCCACTCCTTGAGCTCTGCGGCGGTCATGGCTCCACCTTGGTAATGTCTTGAGTAAACTTAATCTTGCCCTCTGCAAAGGTGAAGATGAGGTCATCCCCGTCAATAAGCTGGGCGTCATAGTAGACTGACCCAACAATATCGACTTGTGCAGGAGTCGGGGTAAACGATGCCGTCCCCGTCCCATCCTCTGCCCCGACAATCACGAAACTATGAGCAGAGTCGTCCGTCGGGTCTTTCTCCGGGTTGGCCGTCATATGCAGCGTAAACCCCGCGAGCGACTGGGCCACACCGGCAGCGGTTGTAATCGGGAACCGAAATGGCTTTGTATCGCCGCGCTTTCGTAAAAAGTTGATAGTTACCGGGAGTTCATCAGCCATTTTGGGCCTCACTTGAGTATTGATATTTGTCTGATCCTGCCTGTGATAAATACTTGTCCTGTGTGTCAGTGGACAGGTAGGCGTCTGCCGCCACCCCTGCCGCGTAGGCATCGTCACCCACGGTCGCGCTGTACGCATCCATGGCAGAGGTTGCAAGGTACTTGTCGGCAGCGGCAATCACCGTCAATTCGTCTGCGAGTTCTGCTATCTGCCCGACAAGCCTTAGAGCCGTGTCATACTCCACAGGAAGACCCAGCGCGAGGGACTTGGATCGTAGTGCAGCAAGGGCTGTGTTCACTTCCCCTGCGATTCCTACCAGCTTCCCGCGTGAGACTGCCAGCGCCTCATCTGATTGTGAGGCAATTCCCACAATCTGTGATTTGATTCGCGCTACGGCAAGGGCTTCATCTGTCTGCTGTGCAATCCCGACTGTCTGGGACTTCAGCTTCGAAACTGAAAGCGCCGTGTTTACCTCAGCCGCTATCCCGACTTCTACAATCTGCTCAGTAAACCCACCCGTCCCAATGGCAAAGGTGGCGATGGCATTTGTTGCAATGCTCATCTAGGCAGGCTGCGAGGCGCGGTAGTAACCCGCGACATTAATCTGTGCGACGATTGAGCTGCCGGTGGTGGTTTCGGCATAGTCCAGATGTGCCAGGGGCACTATCGCCGTATCGTCGCCCGCCGTGGTATCGGGGTCATAACACACAAGGAGCTTGACCAGCGTGTTGTTGCTTGCCCCCCCTGCATCCACGAAAGTCTGATCAGGTATATCCGCCTCGTATCGGTTGTTGACGTTATCCACCACCGCCGCCGAAATATCCGCATCCGTCAGGACCTTGCGGGCGTAGTTGGTAAAGTCGGCCTCTGTGTTCCCGGCCTCCGCGAGTATCGCTCCCAGAGTCGCGTAATCCTGTAGCGTTGCGTCTGCCTCCGCCACTTTCAGAAAGAGGACAACAAGGCCAGCGTTAGCCGGGTCATTGTTTACAACCCGGTTGTGGAGTTCGATACCACGACCGAGCGAGATGTTAAATATTCCGTTTGCCATGATAAGTACCTATGCGTCGTCTACGGTCATTACTTCAATTTCGAGATTGAATTCCCATACCTCGGTGTTGTTGCTGGTCGTGGTCAACTCAAGCGCCGTGCTATTGCCTGCCGCCGTATCCCACGCGAGCGAGAAGCCCGTCGCAGCAAACTCAACATCGTATTTAGTGCCTTCGCTCTGCCACGCCCCCGTCACTCTATAACCAACGGTCTGAGCCACAGCGACGTACATTTGATTCGTTGTGGAGTTTTTGCCGACTACAGTGACCTTCGCATACATGTGCGAGTTTTCGGGGCACCGGATGTTAACCAAAGAACTACCAGTAACATCGAGTGTTTTTTGTATCTTGTGCGGCATCCGGCGCATACCGCCGAGGGGGTAGATAGCCCCATCACCGTCAACGATCAGGTTTCTGTATTTGAAGTTGGCGTCACTATCGCCGAGGATGATATAGCTTCTCAGCGTATCGGCCTCAAGCAACTGATCGGATGAAGGCTGAAGTCCAGATCGCGCTAAAATGCTGGTGCCATCGAATACCAGGCGGCTTGCGCTCAAAGAGCTACCTGTCGAGCCAGTCGGCGGGGTGCCGCCCTCATCGTAGGCAGAAACATCCCACTCCCAGTAGTCGCCCATATCCACCGGGAGGGTGTCTACTGTGTACTCCCTGTAATTTGCCGCATTGCTGCTCTGGGCTATGGTAATCACACAGCCGTCTCGGTGCAGACTATGAATCCCGGACTCTGACTGATCTTGCGCGCCGAACGGATTTCCATCGGTTTTGTGAATGCGCAGCTTTGTATGGCCCGCGTTGTCGTTATAGTCTCCGCTGTCCGGTGCAGAATCCGATGCCCCGCCGTACAGGTAGGCCGTGGATATACTACTCAGCTCTCGGAACAGCTTGCGCGCCCGCGTACCGCCCAGTCCAGACTTTGAACCAGCCACCCCGGTACTGACCATGCGCGCAATTCTACGCCCCAGCATTGCCGCATCTTCGCCGGTATAGTGCAGCCCGTCCGTGGTGATCGCCCCATGCGTGGGGACTAAATGCACATAATCAGGCGTGAGGTCATCGGCAACCGCGTGACCGTTGAAGGTCTGGTATTCCTCTTGCAGCTCCGGTGAGATTTCGACCAGATACCAGTGCGTTTTCTCAGGGTCTGCCCAGCCGTACCGGTTTGAATCCTCGCAATCGAGTATCATTTGCTCCAGAAGATGCCCGTATCTGCCGGAGTCTTGCTCGGCAAGCGCATCTGAGCCACCTTGGGCGAATATCACAATATCTGGTGAGGCAGGGAGCGTAACTCCCGTAGGTGGATTGGCGATTGCGTTGGCGATTTCCTCTGACCACACATCCAACACGTTGTCGCTGCCGGGGTCATAAACCCAGCCTTCCGCGTAATCAATAGCCGTTCCCGCCCTTGTCGCATTGACGATGCATACGGGGCGTCCGGTAAGTCTCTCAAGCTCCAAAGCGGTGGCATACGGGATGTTCTCTGTGAACTGGAACGTGCTGGGCGACCTTTCCGCCTTTCTTGACGTGCCGACATGGATTGTTCCGTATAAGTACTCATCGCTCGGGTCTACATTGCGAAACGCCAGATCCGCTCTGTCGAACGCTTCCGTGCCATCCGTGGAGTAATCCCATATCCCGGTACTGGAATCCGGTGCCGTCTGATTTACCCTGAAATTCGCAAACCGCATATTAGACTGCCCGCTGGAGGCAATCAGGATGGCTTCACCGGGCGGCTTGTTGGCGAACTGCACGGCCCACTGGCGCAACATCTTCGAGGTTGATACGGCCTCGAGGCGCTTGGTGCCCGCACCCCAATTAACGGCAGCGTTTGAATTACTGGACTTGTGAACAGTGACCCGCGTGAAGGTCGTGCCGGAACTTCCCACAAGCCCGGTCACAATCTCATAGTCCGAACCCATCACCGCATATACGGTCAGCTCCGCTCCGTCATCCTCATCGGAGAACGCACCCATTCCGCTAATATTCCCGGTGATACTGTAGGTGCCCGTCCCGGTCGTGGTGGAGTATCCGCCAACTGCGTCTACAAAGGTTGTCATGTAAGCTGCCTCGGCTGAAATTCAATGTGGATATGGGTCTCCTCCAAAACCACATCAAAGTCCTCCCCAAGCGCTTCCCCCAGGTCAGCCGCGATTACAGGAGCCACGCCTTGAGGAAGGTCATTGATTCTCAAGTCACCCGCGCCGCCCGCGTAGTGCAGGGATGTTTCACTGTGCTTGCCCTCCACGCCGCTGGTCAACGTCGCGTCGTAGCCGTGCGACTTGTAAACACTATCAGCAACCATCAAGGCCAGCACCATCTCGGGCCGTATGCCAACTACTCTGACGCCTTCTTTAAGTCTCATATCAACTCCTCGGTGGCTGGTCGGGCACGCTTTCAACGGCTTCCCTGAACTGCACGGCACCGTCTACAAGGTAAATATCCTCAGCCCATCCGGTCATGGCACCCGTTGCCGCGTTGTTGTTGAACAGGGTCAGGTTGTCATTCAGGTTGGGGCTTGTCGGCTCAAACGTGCCGATTCTGGAAATCGTGTCGCTGGCTATCGTTCCGGAGTAAAGCTGGAACTCAACACCGTCCCATGTGACCGCGATAAACATATCGACATTGGCACCGGCTTCTCCTGAACCCTGAATCTCTACCGAGCCTTCGTACAGGAACTCCAGATCCCCATTGGTATCAATGCGAAGCTCCCAGTAATCCTCTGTCGTGGCTCCTTTCTGTGTAGAGCAAATCCACTGATCGGCAGCGAGTGAAAACGGCCTGAACCAACCTGCAAGGGTAAACCGGCCATTAATCCCGTTGGCAAAAATGGCGTCATAATCCAGACGGCTGCTAGCCAGCCGTAGCGACGTACCCCCACCGAAGAAATTGTACGTATCGTCATATTCGATGGACGTAGATACATCCGCTGTTAAGTCTCGGGGGCTGCTGTCCTCTATGTCTGTCACACCATCGGCACCGCCACCACCGAGCAATAACGCGAGATCAACCCAACCCCAGTCAGGTATCGGGTTGAACATGATCAAAGCGACTACCTGTGAGGGGGGTTGAAAGCTAGCGGAATTGGTTATCGTGTGGTCTTTATGTGCCCACAGATCGTGGCCCACGTAGGTAATACCCTCAACGATACCCAGTTCCGCATCGGGGTCCAGGTGGGTGTGCCCCTCATCAAACTGTACAGGGCCATTCAGGCTGATCGTGTTATCGCCCTGTATGACGTTTTCCTGCCCTTCTGCGGCAATCTCTATCAGGCAGCGGCGGGGGTTTATCGTCCCCAGACGACCATCGCATACCGTCCAGTCGGGGTAAGCCAGAAGGCCAGAGACGGCCCCCTTCCACAGCAACATGATTCCCGGCACAACACTGGCATCGGAGGACGCGATGTACAGCGCAAGCCCGACCCGGCGCATATTGCGTATCAGTTCAATGGAGACGTTGTGGTTATGGGCGTGATCCACCCGGATAACATCGTCTTGCTCGTAGGCAAAGCCTTCCGGGAAGTCGGATGTCGTCTTGAACGCCGACACCTCGAAGTGATCGTGGTCAGGCATCGTGGCGTTATTGGTCGCAAACGTGATGAGCTGCTGGACAAGCCCCGCCAGCGCATTGGACGCCGCCGCCTGTATGACACGATTGGCCCAGACCGTTGACCGTGAAAGCCCCTGAACCGTAATCCCCGGCAGGCCGAACACCATGCAGCCCTGCGGAATCACCAGTCCATCCGTGCCGGTTTTTTCAATCAACACGTTGGCCCTGCGGTACAGGTCTGGGGTAATGACGCCGGTTGTATACCCGTGCGAGTGGGCACCGTACCGCGTTACGTTGTCACTGACAGTCTGGGAGCCAGCACTACCTTCCGGGTCGCGCAAGTCCTCTATCGGGATGTTCTCCCCGCCCTCGGAGGACGTGTGATCACCGCCCACAGAAGTGACCCCAGTCCATCCGGCATAAGTCGCAGCACCGGGGGTGTCGCCTATCTCATAACTCACATTATCCGGGTCGTAGATAATGAGGTATTTACCATCGGCAGCAGACCACACCGAATAACCGTCCGGTGTTGATGTGGTCGGCATCATCACTGCCCCGACAGGCACAGTCCCCGTATTCTCAGGCAGGGTCAGTGTGTCGGGGTAATGGGTTTCGGATGCGGTTTCACCGCTCACCCCGTACCGCCCGTAGCGATTCATCCGGGCCGATAGCAGCATCAAGTCCTGCGTCAGCTCAGGCAGCATCAGCTTGACCCACGTGCCGACTCTGAGAGCAATACCGGAATCAAGAGACTCCCACTGATACTGGTTGCGGCTTCTCAGTCTGAGCGCCCGCGCCTCGGCCTTGTTGTTCGCCTCCTCGGCACGAAAAATCCCCGGCATGGGGAGGGAGGTTTCAATTAACGGTATAGCCCCGGTCTCCGCATCCGGCAGGGTGTACACGGCGGGCTTTTCGGGCCAGTTGGCACTTGTAGAAGATGGTTCACGCCACGCCACCCGCACCCTTGAAGGTGTGTTGGTATTCTCAATGCCCTTGAACCTGAGACTGCCCTGCACGATGTCCGTTTCTATCCACTTGAACGAACGGACAGAGCAGAGCGTCAGTGCCAGTGTTAAGTCTGCATCGCCGGTAATTTCGAGAGTGTGGCTGACAGCGGTTGCCGCGAACTGGAAGATAATCTCTGCTTCAACACCGTTCGCGCCGGAGGTGCCAGACTCCTGAGCGGTGCCGTCAATCGAAATTGTGTAGGCGTCACCAGCACCACCTGACCCCCACGTAATCGCTATTTTTACAGCATACAGCTCACCCACCACCAGATCACTCAGCACAACAGATGCCGTGGTTTCAGCGGCCTGTGTGCCGTCCAGTTCTAATGCGTTTGTGCCATAGGCCCACCCATCACCCAGCGTCCAGAATGCCGAGGGGTCGCGCTGCATCGTGTGCAGTGGGACTTTCTGCTGGCCGCTCGGGGTTTCTTTTGTGGGCGGTCTGTCGGGTATCAGGGCATACCCCGCCTCGTCAGGGACGTTGAACAGCCCCGCGTAGGAGCAAAGCAGATCAATGTAGGCTTCGGTCTGGCGGGGATCTGTGATCAGCAGAGACAGTCTCCCTCGAGGAACAGCCCCACCAAGCAACGAATCGCTCCAGTCCTTCGCGGCCTTTATCCCTTGTATATCCGCAATCGCAACGCCCTTGCCGTAGAAGTCATTTGCTATAAGTTCAGCAGTACACAAACCTGAATTGTCGGTGTAGACGTAGCCGGTTTTATATCTCCCGGAATCAAACCACGGTGTCTGCACTTCGGCGGGGTCAATGGATGAGGCGACCCTGTAGGCCCCGACCGTATAACGAACGCGGGTAACAGTCCCACCCCAGAATCCAGAACCCTGGCCAATCTCAATCGGGTCTGAGTTAGCAAACACAGGGGTGCTGGTTATCGACTGATCCTCAATCACCCCATCCACTATCAGCATGTAGCCCTGACCCGTGAACACCAGAATAATGTCAAGGTCTGTGTCGGCAACGAAGGCAGAACTGATGGAGGATGATAGAAGGTCTGCCGTAGAACCGTCTGAACTCAGGGACACGGTAAGCGCCGCACCTGACCGGCCTATGTCAATGGAAAGCCGAGAGGATGCGACCACGCCGCGATTAAACAACGTTTTTGTCCCCGCCGCGATGGAACTGGTGGCCGCCGTGATCTCAATGCACCAGGGGTCTGTGCCGGGAGCAAATACAGCGTCATGGGCGACCGTAACAGCCTCGTCTGTGCCGTTCAGCGATAGCTTGTTGGATTGAATATCTGCGCTGGCAACATACGTCAGCGTGTGAGAATGCAGCGAAGCGTCAAGGTCTGTCGGTGTGCTGCTGTCTGCGCCTATAAATTCTACCTGAAGGGAAACGTCGTCATAGTAGCTGTCCGTATAGGTCGACTTATCAGGGTCATAACAGAACCGCCCCTTCTCAATAGCCTGAAAAGCCGGGTTACCGTTGGTGTCCACCCATGACGTCGCGATCTTGATCGCGCTGCATACAACACCGGTTTTGCCTGCGGGCTTGGTATAAACAAGGTCATCTTCATACCCGGCAACGAATGACTCAAACCACGGGTCAATAGGTTGGTAGGCCGTCCCAAGGTAGTGGCGGATCTCCAGGTCAGTCACACCAGAGAGGTCGGCGGAATCGTTGATAAACAGGGTTTTTATCGAGTGAACCGGCCCAATTGACCACATCACCAGGTAGTATTTGTGGCTTCCGTTCTCGACAAACCCGATCAGCTTTCCAGAGACAGGCGTCTCGCCGTAGGCAATCGGGACTATTGCATTTTCTGCCGACTGATTGAGCTTGGATTCTCTGGGAGAGGGTGCGAGCTTGCCTATCTCGCTGGCGGTCAGTCTACCGCGAGCCTGAGACGTACCCGGACGCGCGAGGAACGGCTGTAGAAAGCCCTCGAAGTCATCGAAGATACTGTCAGTCATCGGGACTTCTCAAGCTCAGTGTTCTGTTTCGTGGATACGAGAACAGTACCGGCGGGCGGGATGTGGTTAGCGATCTCCGAGATTGTGTTCCGTGGGGTGAGGTTTCCAACAGCGCTCTTGTGAACGATGCTCGCGCGTATCTCCGATCCGGTGAACTCAGACGCGGAGATAATGCCATCCAATGCAAGCACGGCGTCCAGCAGGTCGAAGTCATCATCCAGTGCGGGATTGGCTGCAATAGAGTAGATTTTGCAGGGTCGATTCCTGTAGGTGCCGTTATTCACCTCGGTAATTCGTGCAGCGGTCACAGGCACCACCACGGTCGCGCTCTCACCCACAGAAAGCCCGGACACCTCAATGCCTGTCGCCGCGTAGTTCCTGCCCGCAAGAGTCACAGGCACCGTGCAGGACAATGACTCCTCCATGCCCGAATGCTCCCACAGCACCAGCAATAACGGTTCAGTGACCGCACCGCTGGCGTTGTCGAATGTTGCTTTCTGTAGGTCACGGCTCACTGAGCGTCACCGAGTCTTACCATTCTGATTGAGCTGGTGACGATATTCACGGCGATGCCGGAGTTTTGCCAAGCCTCCATGTGGACAACCCGTCCACCCAGACCGGGCAGCTTTATAGATGCTACGCCGTTATGTGCAGAGTTTTCTGTCAGGTCACCCATGGCAGGATCAAACAGAACCTCAGGTATTTCTGCGAGCGGATATATGCCATTCATGAGACGCAACTTTCTGCGGTGCTTCGTCAACCCACCCTGATCGTTTTTCCACTGCATCCCGAATGTCACAATCCATGCACCATCCGCAGCTTCAGGCACGGTAATTGTTCCTGTAGTCATGGATGCGCCTGTATTGCCGGGCAAAAAGACAGTCGGAGAAACCTTTGTCCACGCCCCATCAGGGATTGAGGTTGACCCAGCCAGCCCACTTGCCGCGCAAGCTAGCCCCTGTGTACTCAGCCCCCGGTTGACTTTCGTCCTTACCGAGCTGCCAAGCTCACTTTCTGTAATAATCTCGTCTGGAAATGCCATTACCTGTCTCCGTTACTGCCATACGCCAGTGTCAATCCAGCGGCTGTCATCGTTCCATTGGCTGTCCCACAGTATCCAGTCACCTTCGGTGCCCTGATCTATCAGCCGTGAGGCTTTATCCGCTGCACGCTCGCCAAAGGTCTTGAGGCCCGGCCCGGTGAAGTGGTAAGCACCGCCACCGGAATCAAACTCTGGAAGATCGGCGCTGCTGATAAAGTGCGTTCTGAGGTCTGATGCTTCCGTGGCTTTCTCGTTACCGTCCCACGCCGTTGGGCCAGTACCGCTCCAACCTTCGCCAATGTCGCAGACCAGCACCCGTGTAGAGGAACCAAGCCACTGGGACTCAAATGCTGTGATGAGCGTCTGGAACTTCGTGGCGTATGCCGCCGGGGTCAGAGGATTAAAACCCCCTGAAGTATTCGACTCACCCTGTAACCAGATGAAAAAGTCCGGCTGGCTGACCCCGAGCGATGCAAGCGCCGCACTGATTTGCAGGTTCATCTCTGTCCTGATGCTTTCAGTGTCATCAATCCAGAACTCAATCGGTGCCCCGCCCCTGTTGATTTGGATGATGTTGACGCGGCGGCTTCTGAGGGTTGATAGGCGGTTGGCAAAAAACCAGCCGATATTGCCGATACCCTGGCCCAACATGCCCACCATCGGTGCAAAAGCCGTGTACCCTGGAACCTCTGCCCGGTCAGGGTCTGCAACCTTGAACTCAAACCCACTGCCGCCACCCGTAGACCGCTGGCTTGTCGATGACTGCCAATCGGATACATTGGGATTAAGAATCATCTCGACAGCCGGAGTACCATCCCCATCAACCGGATGCCTGCCGAGCGCATTGCTCTGACCGGAAACAACAACGGTATAGGGCGGGGGTATCGGCCCCACATCGGACAGCTTGGCGACCAGCGTGAAGGCCACCTCGTAGAAGTTGTGCTCTTTTCGGGTTTCGATGGGCCGGTTCCGCACCCTGCCCGAGGCCAGCAGGTTGTCGTAAATCAGGTCTACATCTGACCCCCGGTTGGCCTCGTAGAACGTCCTCAGTTCATCGCGCTGCGTCTCTGTGACGGCGTGGAGGACTACGTTAAACGTGACCGTTGGCTGTCTGCGGCGCACCAGCTTGGAGTCACCGGCATGGGTCACCTCGCTATCGAACCCCTGATCGGTAGTCACGCGCGACCGCTCTGGGTCGATGACGATTCCAGATGGGAAGAATGGCATCAGGACGCGCTCACTTGCAGCCTCTGCGCTGCAGCTCTTTCATTTCGAGCTGCAACTGTCGAAGTCTGATTTTCTGCTTGTCCAGCCGTTCGATTTCAAAAGCGGTCGCCTCACCCGACTTTTCCCGGCGTTGAAGTTGAAATACCTCTGCCTCAACTGTGGCAATTTTCTGATCAATCGCATTCATCGCGCCGGAGTATTTGAGTTCGCACAATGACCGGTCGATGTCATTGATTTTCGTCTGGAACGCCAACACCTGTGATTTGATTTCTGTCTGGAACTGTGTGTAGTCATCGGCTCGGACAAAGGGATTCATCACGAAACCACCCCCGAAGGCGAGAAATACAATCAGCGAGAGTATGAACCCCGGATGCGAGTACGCTTCCTTCTCCATCCACTTAGCGAAAAACTCACCCATCACTGCTCCTTACCTGCAAAGGACGTTTTTAGAATGTAGAGATTGCTGATGTGCTGCTGTTCCCAGACACCGCTGAACAGCCCGACATACGTCACGCCGTCTACCTCAATCTCGGTTTGTTCTGTAATCCCCGAACCGGAGAGGAACAGCGAGATTTGCAATATGGTAGATAGCAGCGTGCTTTTGAACGTCACATCGAACCGGGCGATGGTTTCGCCTGAGCTATCGTATTGATTGATAGCCCCGCCCATATCGGACTCGATGTACAGGGAGTCAAGCTCAACAGCCAGCTCGCCGGAAAAGGGCATGTTTGCTGGAAAGAGGGCCATTACAGATTGATCTCCCCGCCGTTGGTGACAGGCACCCCGTTCACCCGCACGCTCACAACCTGCGGCTGCGCGAACGATATGCCCGCCTCCTGCATTCTCTGCGCGGTCTGCTCCATGGATGCCGCTGCTCTCTCAAATCGCGTGGTGGCCTCCTGAGTGCGTCTGGCGGAGTCGTCGTAGCTCGCGGCATGAACTGACAGCATGGCGTCCACGGTGCCAAACTGGGCGTCGATGGACTCTCCGAGCAAGTCCTCGGACTCTGCAAGCCGACCCTGTACCAGCTCCCCGAACTTCTCGATATTCAGGGCGAATTCTTCACCGAACTCGCTGAGCTTTTCGGGCCGAATATCGTCTAGCAGATCCTCAAACACCGTTTTAGACAGGCTGGAGAATTCCTCAAATGCCGAGGTCAGGACTTGGGGGTCAAAGCTGCTCTCTAGAATGTCCTCCAGTTCATTCAGGCGACCGACCCGAGAGTCCCGAAGCTCCCTCTCGGACATGACGGACACGCGGAAGAAATCCGCCGTGGTTTCGGTCATGCCCGATATGGAGAGTTTTGCTTGCTCGAGGGTCTGGGCAAACAGCCCCGCAAGTTGTGCGCTACCGGCGAGGGCGTCACGTAGCTGGAAGATGGACTCTGCTGATCCGTCAGATTCTCGGGCGAGGTCTTGAACAAACATCGCTTGCTGGAGGTACGCCCCGGCCACGGTCTGGCCAGACTCCGCGAGAGAGGCCTCAAACGCGCTCACAGCGTCTGACAGGGGGTTGCTGTCTAGGATGTTGCGTATGTCGACCAGCGCCCCGGAGAACGCCACGAGGCTTTCTGGACCGCCTTCAAAGTTCTCTATCAGGTCTTGAGTGTCACGCCCGACTTCTTTTGTCGCTGACGATAGTCTCAAGAGGTGCTGAGTGAAGGCGGCTGTCTGATCTTCAGTCCCTGAAAAACCAAGCACAAGATCAACAAATGAAGCATCAAGCTCGGTCGCCGCACCCACTGCCTCAAGCAACGTACCAGCGTAATTGATTGTCGCTGTCGCAGACCCGTCAAAGGCATCTATCAGCCTGACCAGGCTGTCATTGATGTCCGTGTCGCTGAGATTCAGCAGGGTTGCGGCAAATAGTGCCGTTTCTTCGGCGCTGCCCTTGAATCCATCCACCAGACCGGCGATAGAGTCCGAAACCTCCTCGACAGGGCTTGCAAGGGCGAACAGCGTACCCGCAAACGCCACGGCCTCGTCGCCTGCAAACTCGGTGCTTGATGCAAGATCAGCAAACGACTCTGACACTGCCTGCTGCGGGCCAATAGTGGAGAATATCGCCGTGGCCAGATTGACAGCCTGCGTGCCCGTACCATCAAAGCTGGTGAGCAGTGCGCGGAGGTTTTCGTCCAGGTTGCCCGCGCCGTCAATGATCCCCTCAAATATCTTGCCGACAAACTCCTCCGGCTTTTTAGTCCGGAAAACGTCCTCGCCTTCAACGCCCTTGTTAAGCTCAAATCCCCGTTTGGCGCTGGCGCTAATCAGCGCCTCGTATTCTGTCCCACCAATGGCGTCCACCAGAGGCTGGAACATGCCCATAATGGCCTCAACCGCTTCCCGCTGAGGTCGATGGTTCCCTTTGTCTGTTACATACGTCTCGCCAAATTCTCCTCCACTGAACTGAGAGAAAACACGGTTATTGCTTTTCCCGTCACCGATGCCCGGAATGCTGCTCAATATCCCGTCCATGATGCCGAACGGATTACCGCTCAGCGCATCAATGGTTGGCTCAAGGAATTTGCTACCCAGACCGGGCAGAATGTCATCGGCCTTTTCGCTGTACCCACCTCTCCTGAAAAAATCACCCGACAGGGCATCGGATATGGTGTACCGCTCAGCGGTAATATCCTGATACGCTTGGTAGGCTGCGGCAGCGATTGCCGCGTACCCCGCGACAGACATTGCACCCGCGACCGTGGCTCCGCCCGCTGAGCCGCCAGACACCGTAGACACCGCGCTCGCCGCAGACCCCGCTGTGCTAATCGTGTCTGTGAGTTCCGAACCGCTGGCCGAGGATGAGCCAAAAATAGAGGACGCGCCGCCGGCCACAACCTCGCCTATTGCCCCTGTTGCGAATCCACCAAAACCCTCGCCCTTGAACAGCCCGATCAACCCAGACGCCGCCCACTCAGCGATCATCTTGTTAATCATATTCCGGAAGCCATCAACCAGCGTATCGAAGGCGCTGGCGCCGTCTGCGGCTAGCTCGAAGAAGAAGTCTGAGAGGGTTTCCCGGGCGTCGCCCCATGCGGCCTCTGTTTTGCGCGCAGCGTCCTCTGCCTTTTGCCCGGCGATGTCCATTGAGGCAGTGATGCGCTCCGCATCGACAACAACCTCCGGCAGTGCCGCGTCAAGGAATGCCGCCCACTGCTGACTCGACACAAGCCCCTGCTCAAGCCCTCGGCTCATATCATCGTATGCAGCGGTTATCTCGCGTATCTCGGCAGCGGCCGGGTCTGCGGCGTCAATGATGGACTGTAGCCTGTCGGCGAATTTGGCGGCTTCCTCGTTTGATGTTTCCTGTGAATCACTGAAATCACCGGTCGCGCCGGTCAAATCCTCGACTGTTTTTACGCTATCCCTCTGCGCCGAAACGAGCTTGTCAGTGCCTTTGGCCGCCTCAGCATTCACACCTACTGCCGCCTTCAGGCTTGCCACATTGTCATCAATGGCGGCTAAACTTTTCTTGTATTCCTCCCTCAGTCCGCGCGTGGCGTCCTCAAGGTCTTCCACCGGCACAATTAAAGCGCGTAGCTCCTTGGCCCTTTCCTCGGCGGCTTTTTGCATGCTGTCTGGCAGTAAATCGAGGCCCGCCACAAACTCATTGACACTGGCACCTATCTCACGCAATTCGTTAGAGATATTCCCTGCCGCCGTGGTGATCAATATGCTCGCAGTGTCAGCGAAGGCACCGAACGTCACGATCATCTTGTCTATTGCGCCAATCACGTCAAATGCCGCGCGCTGCACGAAGTCGAACTCGTTCAGCAGCTTGCCCACCTGAAAGCCTGCGAATGCGGCGCCGAGCGCCAGCGTGGCCGGGTGCAGCGTGGTCACCACCGCCACCAGCTTCCACGCACTGGCCGTTATCAGGCCAATACCCGCAGCGATCGCGCCGGATATGGTGAGTCCCTGTAGCGCCACCAGCGCCGCGTTGAACGCCCACACCGCAGCCGTACCCGCCACCCAGGGCACTACGTCGCCGACTACCGCAACAGCCGGGCCGAGCGAACGAAGTAGGTTAGTCGTGTATTGGACGAGAGTCCGCATGGCCGCATTCAAGCCGCTATCCCCTATCGCCAAAGCAAGCTCGGACATGGCCGACTTCAGCGCCAGTACGTCACCTTCGAGCGTGTCACCCATGGTCTCAGCCATGCGGGCCGCCTCGCCCTCGACGTTGGCCATCTGGTCGGCGAGTTCTTTCACCCTCGGCGAATTGGCGGTCAGCGCGAGAATGGCCGGGCCACCCCGGTCACCGAATATGGTGAGCGCATCGGCAGCGTCAATACCCGACTTGGCGAGTACGTCGATCACGTCCGTCAGGTCATTGGTCGCCGGGTTCACGTCATTGAGTGACACACCCAGCGAGTTCAGGACGCTCGCGGCCTCTTTGGTCGGGTTCGCCAGCGAGGACAGCACCCTGCGTAGCCCGGTACCTGCCGCGCTACCTTGAATACCGGCATCACTCAGCACGCCCATAGCCGCCGCTGCGTCCCCGAGCGAGATACCCATCGCCGCCGCTACAGGGCCGACGAACTTGGCACCCTCACCAAGTTGCTGCACGTTGGTGTTGGCCCTGCTGGATATAGCGGCAAGAATATCCGCAGCCCCTGCCGCATCCGTGGCAGCAATGCCGAACCCCGACATAACGTTAGATGCAATGTCGGCCGCCTGACCAAGCTCGAGCGCCGCCGCTTTCGCCAGATTCAATACGTCCGGTATTGACTGGATTGACTCGCTCGCGGTGAAGCCTGCCTGTGAAAGAAACCGCATGCCCTGCGCAGCTTCTGCCGCGCTGAATGCGGTGGTGGCCCCAAGCTCGCGAGCGATCTTGCTCATGGCCGCCATTTCTTCACCGGTTGCCCGTGAGATAGCAGCCACTTCAGCCATTGATTGGTCGAACTCTTTGATAATGCCAATGCTGCCGCCAATGGCGAGAGACGCCGAAGCAAACGCAGCCAGCGGGCCAATCGCGCGGCCTATAGACGTGCCCATCGAGCCAAACGCCTTGTTGGCCTTTTTCGTCTCACGCTCCATGCCACCGGTAGAACCGGTAACGCGATCTGCTGACTTGTCCAGCTTGTCGAGATCGGAAACAGCCTTCGTGATGCCGCTGGAATCAGCCCGGAACGCGAGATCGGCAATATCAGTCATCGCGCAAAACCCCGCTTCCCGGTCTGAGCTTTCAGTTTGGACATGCCTTCATGACGCAGCCTGTCCTGTCGTGATTCCTCTGCAACAGCAGACAGCCATGCGGAGTCCATCGCCAGAATCATCTTCATTTCAAGCGGGTCAACATAGGTGCCGGTCAACTCCGTCCACGCCTTCAGGTCTGAAAACGAGAGAGGAGACGGCCCGCCAGCGCCGTACTGACGCTTGGCGGACAGCTCCCAGAACCATTCCAGGACGTGACTGACAACAGCAGGGTAAACCGGGTCGGGTTCCACGGGACGCCCGAAGCGCATGTGGTACTCATTGCGCGTCTCAAGCTCCCCTTTCGGGTGCCCGAAATCGCGCCTTGTGTTGAACCGTACCTGCACCCGGATTACCTCTGTCAGTTCGTCAATCAGGCCTCGAAAAAAGCCTCATCTTCCCCGTAGGCCTCGTCTACTTGCTCACGTACCCAGGGCAGAGTCTCAAGCACTTCCTCGACATTTGCGGGTGTGCATTCAGGCTGTTCGCCCCTGAACGTGCATTGCTCGCCGCTGTCATCAAGGCCCCACTCCCAGTCGGCAATTGCAGAAATCAGCGCCTTCTGCCCGCCTTCCTCTGCGGCATCCAGATCGAGACTGCGGCGCTTTGCGTCCCATGCCTTCTTGCGGTTTTTCCGAAGCTGCGACTGAACCTCTTTCGAGTACTTGGGTCGGAGGCATACTTTCAGCCCGATTTTCTTCCGCGTGGCCGGGTGCAGAATGTCCACCCAGCGATTGCTTGCCTGTACGTGCGATAAGTCACTCATCTCAATGATCCTTGTGTTTGCGATCCGAAAATAATTGCCCGGGGCCACCCTGCCGTGACCGGATCAGATCCACGACAGGGCTGCTACTAACCACCGGGCAAACGGGTTACACGGACGCCAGAACGGGCAGCGGTGCCTGTACGAGCATCAGCGTAAAGACGTGGATGTCGAAGTCCTCATTGCGGCCGCTCGGGCTTACCGGGCCACCCACCAGACCACGCAGGTAGTCAATGTGGCCGTCCTGTTTCGTGACCTTGTAGGCGTGCGCGTCGTAGTAATTCGGCGCACCGGCAACGATCATGGCTTGCTGGCCTGCATCGCTATCGAGCCGCGCGACCTCAAGCGGCGGATCGCCGGCATTCGAGCGACCCTTCGCCTTCTGATCCACGACGGTGTTCCAGGTGTCGTAGGTCAGGGCATTGGTGCTGATACCGTACTCGCCAAGCGAACCGATATTGGCGACATTGGTGTAGGTGAGAGCTTCAAACCCGGACTGGTCCAGGTCAGCGTTTTGCGCCGTTGTTGAGATTGCGAACTGGTCGCCGGCATGACTGTATACGGACATATGATGTCCCTCCTTTCAATGGTTTACCGGGATACCCCGGCGACATTAGGCTGATCCAAGCCATTCAACAGCTCAGCCGTCCAGCCGCTGAGCGAAAATACTGTGCCTTTGATCTGCGGCAGCACACGCAGCCACGTTTTCTGGAATATCTTTGCCGCTTCCCAGTCCTCTGGCCGGTTGAAATGCGGGGCCACGTCCATGGGGACACCCGCGAGCAACACATAGGTAGCGCCGCGTTTCTGGATGGCGTACTTGACGGCGAACAGTCCGCTGCTGCCACTGTCGCCGTCCATAAACCATCGGCTCTGCATGTGGGCATCCACGCCCTTGTAAGGCCTGTTGGCGACCATGTAGGCCGCTTTCACCTCAGCGTACTTCTCCGGGTGCAGGGAGACGTGAACGTCCACAGGGCCGAATTCGAGAGCCGCCGCATTCACACCAATCACCAGATCAAAATCACTCCGGTCAACCTGTGCCAGATCGTCGCGAACCGTGTCACCTGAGCCGATCACCAGAACCCTCACATAGCCTCCTCGGTGAACGTCACGCGGAATGTCTGCCGGGTCACAGGGCAGCGTTTGATAAACTGGAAGGTGTGCGGCGCAATGACCTTGGGCGGGACAACGATTTCGCAGTACACGCCATTGACCGCGAGCATCCGGCGAGCCACCTCCACGGCCATTTTGTCCATATCAGTACCCATACAGTGCCGCTCGCTCTCCAATCCAGTGCCTCAGACTCATGGGCAAGCCGAACTCCTCACGATGGCCCACACCAACACCCTTTCGCCCCGGCATGCCCTTTATTCCAGTCACATAGAATGTGTCAGACAGGTATTTACTGCCCTTGAAGTCACGCCACAGCGTCATGTCCAGCGCGCTGCTGAGTTTTACAAGCAACTGGCAAAAATCTTCCGTGGCCTCGCCCTTCATGGCCGTTGCACACAAGCTGGCGTGGTCGCGGTTCTTCATCTGCTGGCCCCGACCGGTGCGCACGTTGTAATAACGGGTGAATCGCTCGCCCACCAGGTCCGCGCTGTCCAGCCAGTCGCTAATGTGACTCAGGTACTCGGGGGCATATGCGTCGTCATCCTCGATAATCGCCACACGGCCACCGGGCGCGACGTGGCCCATGCCTACGAGTAGGTTTCGGGCCTGCGAACGCGGCATTGGCTCAAGGCGCAGCACGTCAACCTCCCATCCCTCACGCTCAAATGTGACGGGCGTTGCCGTAACCCCATCATCGACAATGATCCAGCGAACGTCCCCCGAATAATCCTGCGCGAGCATGTACTGCTGGCACAGCGCGAAGGCGTCCGGGCGATCTCCAGTGGGCGTGATCAGGCAAATCATGCGAGCAACCCGTCAACAATCTGGCGCACATCATGGTGTTTCTCGGCATGCGCTCGGAGTGAGCCGCGCTCAATGGCGGCATCAATGGCCTGATCAAGACTTTCACGGGTAGGTGCCTCACCGCCCCGCCCGCTGTAGTTGCGCGCCATCTGGCCTTCTGTATCGAGTGAGAGCAGCGGCCCCTGATAGCCCCGGTGGTCAGCGATCACCACGGGGACACCCGTTGCCATGGCCTCTACCACCGCACGTCCAGTAGCGATGACCACATGCGCCCTACGGAGGCTGTCGCGCACTGCGGTAGCGCCGAGATTGAGCAGGTGATGCAGCCTCCAACCTCGCGACGCCGCAATCTCGGTGAGCATCGGCAGCCCCTGGCGGTACGAGTGACGCACCAGCGTCTCGGTCGACTCAGTACCGGGTGACCAGAACTCCAGATTCATTGGCTGGCGGATAATCCCAGCCTCACAGCCCCACTTCTGCGCGACTTCCTCGCTGGTGGCGAAGAACTCCGGCCCGCCCGCCTCGTCAGGGATAATGCCGTGCGAGACTTTCACCACGCGGGAACACAGGCGCTCATTGCCGCCGGTATAGCTCTGGTTTGCCAGAATGCCGAGGTCGAAACCCCCATCCAGCCGGAAGCCCGGCTCCCAGTACACAACCTCATGGCCCAGACGCTCCAGCTCGTCACCAATCGCGCAGTTCCACGTCTGCACACCGCCGATAGGGTGTTTCCCAAGGTGTGTGTACTTGGAGGCAATCAGCACCCTCACAGCGGCACCCCATGCGCGTCCACGTCATCCCATCGGTACAGGGTGTTGCCGAAGTCGCTCAGCGTGTGCAGGGCTTTCCCCTTGCGCCGACGCCATTTCTCCCGCCACATCGGGAAGTGTTCGATGTAGTAATCACACGTCTCCTCCCAGTGGGACACGCTCAGGCACTTACCAAAGTGTTTAACCCGTATCGCTGCGTCCTCAACCGTGCCGCGAATCCCAGGGGCGCGCATGCCGGGGCGGTCGAAAAACGCTCTTGCAGGTCGGTACAGAAACACGATGTCCCGGTACTCAGGCCCCCACAGACGAGGAGTGCTTGCCAGATCCCCGCCGGTGTACGGTTCAGTGTGGTCAGGCGTCAGATAACCGTCATACAGCCGGAATCGGTAGGCGTCTGCTTTCAGGTCGGGCAATTCCCCTTCAAGCCTTTCATCGGCGTCAAAGCACAGAACCCACTCCGCACCCGCTTGGGCGGTCAATAACTTGCGGTGCCGGGTTTCTTCTGCGTTCCTGTCCTCGCGCCATGTCTCACGGATAACCTCAACCCGGTCGAAGCTCTCGGCAATCTCTGCGGTGTTATCGTCGCTGTCATCGTCCAGCAAAAGAATGGAATCGCAGTAACCGAGAAAATGGTTCAGCGTGTCCTCCAGAATCAGGGACTCATTACGCACGCGGGTGATGCCCATCATCGCGACACCCTCCAGTGAATCGTTACCGGGACGGTCAGGCGGTCATCCTCTTGCAGCGGCCCGGACAGTTCCGGCATGCGGTCAACCAGCGCCGTGGCGAGTACGGTCAGCTTTTTGAACTCCGTCACCAGCAATTCAGCGATGGGCTGTGCAGCTTGAATCCCTGCCCGGGTCACAACGCCAACGCGGAAGAAGCCCCGGTCAACACCGGACGGACCTTCGCCCCATGCGTAGTTTTCATGGCCATTCCAGAACACGGCTGCTTCCAGCCATTCGCCCGTACTCGGAGGAACGAACGTCACTGGCGACCCGATGTAATTCACCGACCGAGCAGGCGAGAGGTTCGCGGCAAACGTGTTGAGCTTCACACCGAAGGCATCGTAAATATCGAGGGTCACTTGATCTCCCTCCGGGCGCGTGCGGCGTTCTTATCCACAAAGTCAGGCCATTTCTGTGCCGCCGAAGCCAGAAAGCCGTCGCGGTACTCCCTCGGTCGCGCGTAGTTGGCCGTCCAGCCCACATACACTGTGTCGCCAATCTCGGCCCCCGCGATCACCAGCGTTACGTCCTCGACTGCGTTGTTGTTCGACACACCACCGCGTTGGCTCGGGCCTGATGGCAGCGAGCCGATGGCCCCGCGTATCGAGTTGCGCAGGAAGCCGGTTTTCACCCGCATACGACCGCCCTGAGCGACCGGCACAGAGGCATGCTGCGCAACGTCCTGCACGGATTGCTTGAATACCGCATTGGCCCGGCGGCGGTAGTTGGCGGTGTACTTGCGAACCTGGAGAGAGAAGGCCATTACGCTGCCGCCTCCATCGCGATAAAGTCTGCACTGCGCTCAAGGAAACAGCGGCAGTTGATAACGTCCTCGGCCTTCGCGCCCAGGCCCGTATCACCCGGGTAACGCATGAGCGATCCCAGCGGGCTGCGAAACGGCTGGCCGTGCGGCTGTTTCTGGTTGTTCATGTCCATGTGGCTGTCGCGGGTGAGCGCGTCACCTGTGGCGCTCCAGCGGTTTGTGATGAAGTTCTGGTCTATCAGCCCCTCCTCCACCGCCTGATTCCACGCCTGATCCCTGCCAGCGTTGAACGCGCTGATCGTCTCGGTCCGGGCAATCATCTCGCCGCGAAGCTGTAGCAGCCTGTCCGAATAGCGCCCGGTGATCTGGTTCACCTGTTTCGGGGTCAGTGGCCGCCCGTCAATCGCCCGGCGCACCGTGGCGTCAAAGCGACGATCCCGTCGCTCTCGGGTCAGGTAGCTGCGCAGTAGTGACGGGTCACCGCTGCTCAATTCGTTGTAGGCCGCACCCACGTAGGACGCCTGCGGTCGGTTCAGGCCCACAATGCCGCCTCGCCTGTGCCCGGTGGTGTCGCGCCGACCGATAATGTCCAGCGCAATCGACCGAGGCCCCTTGCCCTCTCTCACACCGGACTCCAGCGCGGTCTGCACGGCCTGCCGCTGGCTGGCGACGATCCCGGTGATCAACTTGGAACTGTTATCCCGTAGCCACAATTCGGCCTCCGGGTTGCGTATGTCGAACGTAAAGCGCGCCTCGGCAAATACCGGCTCCTCAAACGAACCGCCCGACCGGAATATGTCGCGCACTGCCTCGGCAATATCGGTCAGCGAGGGCACCGTGATACGTATCTCGCGCAGCATCTGGTCGATATTGCCCGTGGTAATCCACCGCTCTACCGAAGTCACCGAGGCCGCGTCCACCAGGCGGCGCACCCAGTCGGTGTACTGCCGGCGCACTTGGGGCACAAGACGATCAATCTCTTGCAAGTAGCGGGCTTTGCTCGGCTTCTTCATCGGCGCGCCTGAAATTCGTACAGCAACGTGAGCCCGCCCGGGTTCAGCGGCTCAAGCTCGACAAAGGCGTACACATCGCCCTCTATCGTCAGCTTGTCGCCCTTCTGCGGCTGCGTTTCGCCCGCAACGGAGATCAGCCCCAGCTTGTCGCCAGTCTGGATCAGCGTTGAATCCCGGTTGGTCAGTCTGTACCCGGTCTCCACCAGCGTTACGTCATACTCGACAGGGGTTAGCACAGGGTCATGGCCCGGCCCCGTCACAGTCGAGCGCGTCACCACAGCGGCCTTCCCGTACTGAGCGATCAGCCGGTTAGCGGTTGCCTGTAGCCGTGTGTAGAGAGGGTCAGGCATGGTCACTCGCCGTGTTGCTTGCGATCACGCGCTCAAAAACGCTAAGGCACCACACGCGGCCCACTTTACAAAACTCCATCGGGCCTAGACACACGCGTACCACCACGCCCACGCGCTCATACGAAAACAGCCTTGAGTTAAAGGCATATGGCTTAATATTTGGTTTCATCGCCACCGAAGTCATCCCCCATCAACCCCTCGCCGTACATCGAGTACTCAACGGTAGGCTCATCCAGATCCACGCTACCGCGATCAATCGAAATCGAACCGCGTTTAATCCAGTTGGCGACAATCGGCAGGCCTTCAATCGCGACCACCTGATCTTCGGTCACCTCCCGATACTCACCCGCGCCGATTGAGCCGATGCCGGGAAGCCCGACACTTGAACCTGAGTTGTTGATAATCTTCATGTGATCTCCTCAAATCCTTTCGGATACACCGGCCAGCCGTGACGATGGCCCACCGGTTAAAACAGGCGCAAGAATGGCCCCGACGATCTGAATGATCGGCGTCACTGACTGCACTCCTGTGGGGTTGTTGTACTGGACTTCAATCGGCCCGACCTTCTCTCGCGTGACTTGCGAGCCGGGCGTGTAATCAGGCATGAGAGAGCCGTTAGACTCCCCCTCACGCAAAGCGGCCTCATAGGTGGCGTACTCAACCTCCACCGGCACGACATCCACGCAAATCGCGTTATCTTCCACATCAAAGGCCCACGAACGCGGCCATTCCCTGATCTGTTGACGCTGGCCAACTTTCCACCCCGGAAACCGTCTGCGGAAGTTGTAATCCACATACTCAGATCCGCGCAGAAGGGCTAGCGACTGATCAGAAATGGCATCCCACCGAGTACCCGTACCCCGTGCATCGTGGTACGCACTCGCGCCCGCCTCTGTGCCGTAGAAGCTCACTCCTGTGACTCCTCAAGCAGCTTGCGCAGCGTATGGACACTGGTGCGGCGGTCTTTTTCGATGCCGCGACGTTTCAGGCGGTCAATCAGGTCATCTTTTTCGTCTGACTGTGCGCCCCAAAGCGTATGCAAACCGGGAATATAGTCAGATTCGTTGATGCAAACCCGAACGCCATCCCGGTCAATAAATACTGTCTTGACTTTCATAGCCGATCCTCCAAAAAAGAAGCGGCAGGGCGATCCAACCCTGCCAAGGGGATTAGCTGATCAGCAGTGCCGTGTGGCGCGGCTGTGGTACGTCTACGCCCCATGCGCAAGCAACCTCATAGCGCACTTTGCGATAGGCCGCATACACCCGGATTTCCAGCGGGAGGCCGGAGTTCTGGTCGATCATCATCATGCTGTCGATGGCCGCATCGCCTTCTTCCGGCAGGGCCGGAGCGCGAGCAGCAAGCACGATGGCATTACGATAGAACGCAACACCCGCGACATCGTAGTCCTCAACCGTGGGTGAACCACCGTCATTGACCACAGTGATGGCCGTTTCCGCTCCACCGATTGCCTGACGAAGGCCTGGCTCTTGCAGAACCACGGTTCCACCGCCACCAACAGCACCGTCACCGGTCACTACAACGTACTGATGACTGTCGCCGGCAAAGGTGATGACATCGCCCGCCTCTATCGCGCCCGTGCCCGCAGAGGCCAGCGTGATAGTCGTGGCACCAACCGCGTAGCCAACATCATTGGTCGTCGCGCCAGCAGCCGTACCACCCGTGTGCGACACACTCTGGCCAGTCTCGCGAACCGCCATGTTGTGCGGGGTAGCGAGTACGCCGCGCTCATTGAACGGGCGGCTAGACCAGTCGCGATCAGTGTTGATGCCGTACAGCGTGCGCAGTGAAGCGCCTGCCGTAGTGTTCAGCACCAGGTTCCGATCAGACATTGGCGCGCCGTTGTCAGTCAGGATTTTGCCCAACTGCGACACGTCATTGGTGTTGGTCAGGAAGGGCAGAGTGCCCGGAGTACCCCATGCGCGAGAGGCACCGGCAGCAGCGGCGGCGGCAATATCCGCCTCGATTTCATTGACAATGCCGCGTACCGCCTGTGCGAACATGTCTGACTGCACACGAGAAAAGCCAGCGCCGTTGTTGTCCAGCCCCAGACGTTCCTCACCCACAAAGCCGAACGGATAGGCTCGCGCCTTGGTGATAGTGATGGAACCGTTACCGATAGTCTGATCGGCAGGCTCCGGGATCGCCATCGCGGGGGTGATGTTTACACCGGCACCAGCAGGGGCAATTGGGTAAGTGACTGCCTGCCCTACGGCAGCGCGGTCAGCGGTGGTGTCACGATGGACAGCGGGAATGTAGCCCGTTGCTTCGCGGGATACAGTATCAAGACCAGCATACAGGCTGGGGATTAGGTTAGTCAGCGTATTCGCCATGACAAGCTCCTGAATGGTTTAGGTAAAAATTCGTTTGATTCGTCCGAATCTCTACCCCCATCCAGGGGCTTGTGCCGCACAAGGTGTCAGTCGGTGATTCTGACTTCGCCTTTAGCAGCGGATGCTGCGTACTTACTTTGCTCGGCAGGTGACAGTTGTTCAAACTGCTTGCGGGACACCGTCCGGGTTCCGCCCTCACCTGTCGGGCCTGCACCTGATCCGTTGTGGCCTGAGCCTTTTAGTATCGAATCGCGGTGCGGGTACTGGTTGACAAGTTTTTCAAGCGCCTCATCAAAGGGCGCAATGTCGCCAGGATTCGAGTCACTGTATATCGGGTTTCCGTTCTGGTCAACTGGTGTGATGCGCCCGTCTTTGAACTGGAAATGCCTACCGAATGCGGCCTGCACCATGTCGGCGGGGATCACCAGCTTTTCCTTTACGAACTTGGACCCGACAAATGCGCCGTTCACTTTCTCCGCCGCATACTGGGTTTGCAACTGCTCTGCCGTGGCGTTCGCCTCGTCCAGTTTCTTCTGATAGGACTTGGCCGTTTCCTCGGAGACTTCCTTGCGGATACGCTCCACTTCTCCGGCGTCAATCAGCTTCTTGTCATCCAGATTCCTGACCGTCTGAAGCGCCTCGCGGGCTTTCTCTGGGTCTAGGTCGCCGAACGCCTTAACCTGCTGGTCCAGCGCATCCTTCGCCGCGCGTTCTTCCTTCAGCGACTCATTGAGCCTGTCGAGACTCCCGCGCATGGCCGGGGCATCGTAGACATGCTCCTTTCCATCGTCGCCAACATACACCGGCTTGCCCTCGCGGACTTCAGCGTACTGGGTTCCTTCAACTTCAACGGTTTTCAGTTTCATTGATCCATCCTCGTCCAAGGTTTAAGTGTGGTCATCCGACCGGGCTACAACTCATCTAGCGACTCGAAAAGCCGCTCATCAATTTCTATGTCCGGGTCAAACTCTGCGCTCAGAATGCCCCGTCGCTTGAATTCGTCCCATAGCGTGCGCTGGCTAATATCAGGCTCATCGCCCGGGGCAGACTTGCGCATTTTCAGCAGATATTCCGGCGCTTTGTCGTCGCCGTTCTCTATGCCAAAGTCGGTATGGATGACCACCTCTGGCTCGTAGGTCTCAGCAAGCCACAGCGAGGTCAGTTTCAACGCATTCTCCAGCGCATCTTTCAGGCCCAACGCCCACGCTTGCACCGCGCTGTTGCCCTTGGCAGAGGCGAACGCAGTGGCGATCACAGTCAGGTTGCCGCTCTGTGCCGTAAGAGGCTGCTTGCCGATCTCGCGCAGATCCCGCTTGGTTTCCTTGATCTGCTCAGCAAGGAATGTAAGGCTGGCCGCGTCAGTCCCTATCCATTTCCACTCACCGTGCGACCCATCCGGTCCCGGTGGGGCATACAGCACGGCCTTGGGGCCGACGGGTATAGACTTCGGCTTTCCGTCCGCATCCACGTCAGCAGGCACGCCATTACCGGCCAGCATGGGAAAGCAGGTCATGGTCTTGATGTACTTCAGTGAGGTTTCTTCCTGGTACAGCTCGCGCTGTAGATCAACAGCACCGCGCATGGCTGGCTCAAACTGCCAGGTTGCGCCTTTTCTTCGGCCCGTAATGAACGGCACCAATGGGATAACGCCAATGGTGATGACGCCATCGTCATCGAGCACCCATTCGCCGGACTCGTTCTTGGCATGCACTTCCCAGGTAACCGCGCTGCCGTCGCGCTTGTAAATGCGCACCCTGTCCGGGGATTCTAGGATATGCACAAGCGTCAACTGCTCACGGCCTGCAATCACCTTTGATTCGACCCGGATTACCTTGTCGGCCGGGACATGCACCCAGTAGGGACGCACCCCTGCCTCGCGCTCCTGCTGCACCGTGCGCAAGCCTGCCGCTCTGGTGTAGTCAACGAGAATCCAGTCGATAGCCTTGTTGATCCCGGCGAAAAACGTCTGTGCAGCAAATACGTGTAGGTGGTTGCCGCGACCGTCAATGTCCTCGATCAGGCTCGCCAATCGCTCTGGCGCACCCTCCGCAATTGTCAGTTCTTTTGAAAACGGCTTTTGAGACAAGCCCTCGACAATATCCAGATAGACATTGGTGAATTTGCCGGTCTTTACCCTGAAGTCGTAGTCCTTTTTGGTTTCGTTCGGGAACTTCGGCAGATACCTTTCACCCGCATCCCTCACAACCTGCGCCCCAGCCAGAAAGTCATTGACCGTGCGCCAGTAGTCCTCCATGGCCTGCCAGTCTTTGCTGGTCTTGTCCGGCGCGTCACTCATTGCCATACACTCCAAACAGCGGCGACGGCGCGCGTTGCGTCAGCTTGTTGAACGCACCGCTTGCCGCGTCGATCTGGTCTTTGTACTTGCCCAGCGGAAATGTCTTGTGTTCTTCGATAAAGTCGTGATTCCAGTCGCCGCGCACCAGCCGGACATTGCCAGCCTCAACTTGGACGGCGTAGGGCTCGGCACGGATGCTCTTGTCGCCGGTAGGTCGCTCGGCATAGACCGGATACCCGGCAAGATTCCTGATGGTGGACTCGGCAGACTCTTTGCCGCCTGACCCGGGTTCTTGCTCAATCCAGACTTTCACCGTGGTGCCGTCTGTTTCGGCTGTCTGGCGTATCACGCGCTCGCGCTGCGGTGCTGCCCACTGGCCCTTTTCGACGCTCAGTACATACACCGCGCCGTCTTCAGCAATACCGACTTTCACCCCAGCCGTTCGCGCCCCACCACCCTCGGTGCCCGCCTTGTCCCAATAGCGCACGACTTGGGTCAGCTTGGGTGCGGCGTCAACAATGCCGATACGGTCCCACTCGAAGAACGCGCCCGCCCGGGGCGCTGGTGACTGCTGGAACTGGCCCGCCACCGCATAGGCACCCATCACTTTCTTGTCGCGATCTACCACCTCACGCGGGAACCGCTCGGGGAACAGCAGTTCGCCCTCCTCGGTGCGCGGGTCGGTAAAGCCGATGCTGGTTGCGCACTTGCGTGCTGGCTCGAGCTCCATGGGCAGGCACAGGTGTTCATAGCCCAGCTCTGATTCCAGTATGTAGCCGCTCACATCGTTCTCATGCAGGCGCTGCATGATGATGACAATGGCGGAGTCCGCCGGGTTGTTCAGGCGGGTTGGCAGCGTCTCCTGGAATACTCGCAGCGCTGTCTCGCGCTTCAGGGACGATAGCGCCGCCTCTACGCTGTGCGGGTCATCCCATGCCACGCGATCACCGCGCCGACCGGTCATGCTCGATACAGCGCAGGACTGCCGAAAGCCGGTTTTCTCGTTCTCGAAAAAGGTTTTCTGGTTCTGGTCAGATGTGAACGCCAGCGGCCAAAGGCTCTGATACCACTCAGACTGCACCAGCATGCGGGTGCGCCGGGTGTCGCGGGTGGCAAGCTCTCCATCATGGGATGCAGAGATAAACCGCACATGCGGCATGCCCTTCGGCCCCCACTCCCACGCATTCCAGTACACGCAGGCGAGGCTGGACTTCATAGTGCCCGGCGGTATGTTGATCAGCAGCCGGTTGATCTCGCCCCGGGTCACAGCCTCCAGGTGATCGCAGATGGCGTCAACGTGCCACCCATGGACATACGGCTGGCTTGGCTCCAATACGTGCCACGCGCTCTGCACAAACTCGGACAGCGAGCGGGAACACAACTCACGTTCGAACGCGGCAAAGTCCTCGTCAGTGAAGCTAAGCGCCTGCACTGGACTTCCTTGCCGCCGTGAGTTCTTTGAGAGTTTGAGTGGAGAGGCCTTTCGGGTCCACTGTGTGCTTGATCGGCCCGCCATCTTCGCCGGTGTGTTCGAGCCTGAATTTCTCAGACCACCCCGCCCGGGCTTTCATCCAGAAGATCAGCGCAGCAATGTTGCCGCCGATGGCTTGCTCGTACAGGGTTTTGGCGACTTCGGCTGTAGCCTTCGCGCTACCAACATCCAGTTCATGCCGGTAATGCTTGTGCAGGGTTTTGAGGTCGATACCCACCACGCGCGCAATGTCAGCCTGCGGAATACCATATCCCGCCATTGCCTCGACCTGGCCTAGCTGCGCCTTTGTCGGTTTGTGCGCTGGCCTGCCCGCCATAGCTGCCCCTGTTTTAGGACTGGATTAATACTCCGGCCCTATTATTCAGGGGAATGCTATGTGGTTATCTCGAAGTCCGAAACAGGTATTAAATACAGCGAAATTAAATACAGTAGTCTTGTTCCATGTATTCCCGGATGACGGCCTTTGCCATTTCCACGCCTTTCGTCACCAGCGCTTTGTTGCCGATGCTGTTGTGGTACTGGATATACTCAATCTGTGATTCGGTAGCACCACGGATCGCAGTGTCCGATTTGTGTTCCAGCAGGAGTACAGAGAATCCACCGCGCGGCAGCATGATCGCTATGTCTGCCTCGCCGTCTTCAACACCAGCGCTTTTCATCATGTTCCACTGGATCGCGCCCTTGGTGCCGTACCGGGGTAATCCGGACATGGATACGCGAACACTCTTGCGGTACTGGGGCCACTGGGCCTTGAACCACTGCACGATTGCCTTGTGTTCCTCTGCCTCAGACACGAATCAGCCCCTCGCGCAGCATGATTTCCTGAGTGCGGATGATGCCGTCCAGGTGCAGCAGGCGAAGCTCGTCGCGCCCAAGGCATTCTTGGTAACCAGTGCGAACTGTTGGCAACCTGCCGTCCACCGCGTCATGGCACGCACTGCAAGCATACGCGCCGTGAATGTCGTGTCGCTTGGTTCCCATGCCACCACCGTTCAGGTGAGCCAGTACAACGGTTTCAGGGTCGCCATTACATATTCCGACAACGCGAATTTGACATTGCTGGCCTCTGGCTGATTTGCGTAGCTTGCTCATAAGTGTTGCCCCCTGTCGCGTCTCGGCCGGGGGCCGGGCCTCACTGTATGCAGCATGATTGCCGACATTGCGCTAACCATGCAGGAGAGGCCAAGGCTGTGGCCGTTAAACCCTGCGGTGTGAAGAACCACCGCGTCACCTCCTACTGTGAAATTCACGCCGCCTCCTCGCTCGGGTGAAGCAACGAATAACCCTGCTTGCTGTACTCTCGAATGATCGTGTCCAGATATTCAGTGAACTGCGTTTTCGACATGAGCCGCGTCACCGGGAACCACTCCATGGCTTCGAGTTTTTCTTCATAGCTCAGCGTGTGCTTGATCGACTTGTCATACATCGCGCGGAATTTCTCATCCTCGGCCCGCAGAATCGGGATGCCGTGGCACAGCTTGCACTCGCGGCGTATCTCGACAATGCTCTGGTCCTGGCACTGCTCGCCGATCTGCTTGTACAGCGCGAATGCCATGGCGTTTTGATCCAGTGAGCGCTTGGCGGCTACCAGCTCGACAACAGCGGGTTTGCCGGACAGCCGCATCTGTGTCACCAGATCATTGAAATGGCGAATGACGGTTTCGCCGTTCAGCACCCAACGCTGCTGTCTCTTGGCTCCCGCGCTCACCGCATCACCCCCGGAAACAGAGGCCCGCGCTTCCACTTGCCCAATACGTTTTTCTCAACCACACATTTGCGCTCCAGTGCCTGCATGTGGCACCACGCCGTATTCGGGTAGCAGACAAAATGCTGTGCCAGCACTTGCAGAGTCGGTAGCTGATCGTTTTCATCGAAGAACCGCGCCATGTAGTCCACGTAATCCTGCTGCCGGGGTGTCAGCTCAAGAATCGGCTCCACCACATCCGGCAGAATGTCGCTCACATGACGTGGCCCGTTCATGCCATCACCTCCAGCGCCTGGCTGTGCGTGTGAGCCAACCTGCAGCGTGATATGCGAGGCTTTGCCGGTGGGACGTATCCATCGCGCTCTGCGGCCCTCACGGCGCGGCTGATGGTCTTGCGCGAACACCCGAGCCCAGTGGCAATGTGCCTCCAGTGAACGCCCTCGGTGCGCAGCTCCATCGCCAGCGCTATGTCATCGCCTGTGAGCCTCATGCCGTCGCCCTCTCATCCAATCGAGGTATCCGTAAGTGGGTAGCCATCAGCCGTGAGGTTTCGCAAAACTGACGTGATGGGTGCTGCCAGAGCGCAGTGCCTCCCTCAAATTCACCGTTGCGCTGCTTGGCGACGATCACCAACTGGTCTGGCCGGTCGATTTCCTTGTCATACCTGACGCGCTCATCAGCGTTCAGGGTCACGCCGTTATCGACCTTGAGTTTCAGTTCCTTGCGTTTCTTGTTGTGCCAGCAGATAAAAACACTGTGGGCCAGATCAGATATGCCACCACTGCCCCGAAGGTCGAACTTGTTGGGCACGTAGGATTCATCGCCGTGCTGGGGTTTGCGCATGTGGTGAGCCACTGCGATGTGGGTCTTGTACAGCTTCGCCAGCCCGGTGAGCGTGTGCATAAACGCCCGTTCCCGATCCATGTCGTCTGCCACTCCGCACATCATCAGCGAGTCAATCACGATCAACCCACAACCCAGATCCTCGGCCATGTAATCAATCGCGGAATACACCTGGTCAGTCGGCACGGTATCCAGCCGGTCATAGATAAATATCCGGTTCTCGGAGTACGTGCAGAAATCGTTGACCCAGCGGGTGTCGGGCTGCGCGGTGCCTGCCGCCTGCATCGCCATGATGTACGCGGTTTCCTCAAGCGGCATTTCCAGCGAGGCCATGCCGACTTTGACTTCGCGTGAGGCCCATGCAGCGACTTGGGATAACACGGTGGACTTTCGGTGAGCGTTGAACCCAGCCCATACCGAGACTTCACCGGGACGCAGCCGCACCTTGTCGTGGGTTTTCTCCCAGGGGAGTTTGATGCCGGTCAGCTCCCGGCCATTGGCGTGACGATCCAGAACGCGCTTGCGAACATCCCATCCGGACAGGTCGTGAATGTCCTGCCCCTCGAGTGCAGCGAGTTTTTTCTTAACGTCTCGGGAGGGGATTTTATGGATATTCACAGGTAGGACTCCGAGCTTAGGTCGCCGCCCTGTTTGCGTGACCGCTCCCACGTCCTGACGCACGCTTTCCAGCTTTTGATTTTTGTCTTCCCGCGAACCCATCCGTTTGCGGCGTAGTGGTCAAAAAAAGTCTCAGGGCAAATCCCATTTTTTCTTTCGGAGCAATACTCGGCGACATCCTCAAGACTCGGGGGAATTTTCTCTTTTAGGTTCTTTGTAGGTTCTCTTTTAGGTTCGAGTGCCGTTTTCGGTACTGGTGGTGGTACCGTTTTTGGTACTGGTGCAGTACCGATTTCGGTACCGGTACCGATTTCGGGACTGGTACCAATATTGGTACTGGTTTGCAGTGAATATTGATTGCCTGAGCCGTGCGCTCTTGTGACACTTACAGCCCCAAGTTCAACCAAATTCTCAAGAGCACACATAACCGTTTTCCTGTCCAGCCCAGTCATTCTTGCGATGTAATTGACACTCGGATTGCACTGCCCGGAGTCTCCGTTGTGGCAGTCTGAAAGGCACAGCAAAACCAGCTTCGAGGTGGCTGGCTTTATATGCTGATGCCATGCCCAAAAGGTCGCCCTCGCGCTCACTGGTCACCACTCAATACCGCCATGCGTTGCGCTGTTCTTTCGGAGTACTCACGACCAACCTCCAGCGCGTTACGCTGTGCCTGGAGAGGTTCACAGCGCGGCCCCTGTTCGCCCTTATCGAGCCTGAGAAGCGCCTCACGGCATCGCTCGCGGTCATCCCTGCTGAGTTCTTTTCCAGCCCGCATATCGGCTGTAGCAATCTCCACCACCAACTCGTCAATCGTGCGCTCACGGCGAGTAACGGATCCTAGGTAGCTCTCCTGCTTTGGTGGGTACAGGTCTGACCAATCCAGTCCAAGCGCTGTGAGAACGTCCAGAGCGCCGCAGCCAGCGAAACAGTGGATCAGCGTCCTGCCGTCGCCCTTGTCAGCAATCGTCAGCGATGGGCCGTTGTCCTGATGTGCGGGGCACCGGGCAATCCATTTACCATCACCGGATTGGCGGCAGTGATCGAGGCGGGAAACGATGTCGTGCGCGCTCATTTCTGCCCCTTCAACCGCGCCAGCTCAGCCTCAAGCTCAGCGATCCGGTCGTGGTCTGTGAGATATTTTTCAACGAGGTACAGCACCGGGCTGGTGTCGCCGGTAGTTTCGATAAAGCGTTCGAGGTCGTCGCAGGTAAGCCGCATGGAGTCGTCAGGACTCTGCGCACATTTGCGTGACAGGTGGCTGGGCGAGTAGTCCATATCGGCAGCTATGGCTTTCTGTGGTCTGCCCTGGTGGTGGACGCGGTGAGCCACGTACTCGCGGCACGTTGGGTAGGCGTCTACCAGTCCGGCGTCAAAATTCAGGGTTAGCTGCACTTTTTGATTCAGCCTCTTTCAGCGTGTTTCACCCATGAAAACGGGTAAAAAAAGGGACTAGGCGGCGACGTCTTGTTTTTCTGCGTAGATGCGCTTGATGGCCTCACCTACCGAATAAACAGGATCGAATCCCGGCACATTGAGAATTCGCCATATCGTTGGTTGCGAGCAGCGAACGCCAGTTGCCTTGATCGCATCAGCCAGCCGTTTTTGGCTGTATCCGTGATCGTCCAGCAGCACCTTTGTGATTTCGTGTAGTTCCATAGGTGCAATTTAATACGTCCGCGTATTGCCTGTCAATACGTATGCGTGTTGGACGAGGAAAAAACCATGCAAGACAATGCGCGAGTGAATACCCCGACTGTTCAGGCTGTTTTGAATGCGCTTTGCAAGCGCGAACCACGGCTTTTAAGAAAGAATGGCGAGATAAACCACAATGAGCTCGCCAGGATGGCGAGTGTCAATCAGCCCACTGTGACGAGAATCTTGAGCGGTGAAAGCGCAACACCCAAGCGAGGGAATGCGCTGAAGTTGGCCAGCGTGTTTGGACTGACGGCGGAACAAATACTCGGATTGCAGCAAATCCCGGGGCTTTTCGAGCCAGACAATCACGAGTACCCAATCAGTGCGAGCGGCCCCCCTACTGGGGTTCCTAGTGACGAATTAGGCGCTATGCTTTCAGAGATGAGCGAGGACAGCCTGGTCGAGTTTATTCTCGGGTCAATTCCTCATTTGCAGGCAGGTGCGCGCGCACTGATTGCTGAAGTTGCAACCGCTGGGCTTCAAGAATTGATTGAGCCAGACAAATAGCTGCGCGCTTTTTTGATTGCGGCAGCAGGTGATAGACCGATGATGCAAGCGATATTAGCTCAGTTTTGCATAGTTTTTCAGCCATAAAATTATCCCCATCCGGTAGATCGAACGCATACGGATTGCGGTTGCTTGGACTGGAAGTGACGGGCGACTATCCCGCTGATCTTATGGGTCGCCCTGCAAGCGGATCATGTTCCGTGCTGGTACGGGTAAAGGTAGACAATAATGCGACATATACCAAAACTCTCGTTTCATCACGTGTCGCCAAACCGAGCGGATACCCAATAGGAGGTAGTGCAATGCGCCGGATAAATACGCTACTCATTGCCGGTCTGTTTTTAAGCAGCCAGGTCACGGCGGCCGACGCGATTACGCAGGAGATCATTGATCGCTGCCGGGAGCAATCTGGAGAGTTTGGGTCGATTCTGGTGAAAAGCTGCGTTGACATGGACGTTGATGCTTATGCTGCACTGCAAAAATACCCTGCCAAGCACCAGCCCATCATTGATCGCTGTATGAAAGAGTCGCTTGAGTTCGGTTACATATTAGTAAAAAGTTGCGTAGATATGGATATTGAAGCTGAGAAGGCTCTGGAAGCGTACTAACCCCAAACTCTTTTCGAGGAGAAATCTGTGAGCGACAAATCAGAAACCATTAAGGTCAGGCACAGAAGGTCAAACGACTTCAGCTCTGTCTACGCAAGCGGGGTCATATCTTCTAGCGTGCCGTTCACAGGTCTTTTCAATCTTACGTTTTACGAGGACGTGATCGGCATTCAATCTGAAACGATGAATACTAGCGGAACAACAGAAATAGTCACCTCATTTGAGGATGGAGACATTGAGCACCATAGGGAGGATAAAGTACGAGTGTCGATGTCGCCAGAGACAGCACAGTTGCTGATAAACCTACTAACCCGTCAGCTTAGCGACATGAAGGCAGGCGCCAGTGAATAGCCGTCCCGAGGGCACAATCTCTACCGATAGTGTGGTCAGTTTCAGTAAAGCCCGGGCAGCATCATCTGGTGGACGAGCGCCAAGCCGAGAGCCTATAGTAGGCGGCACAGGCGGCGGGTCGGGCGGAGGCAGGATGGTGCCGGTTGAGCATTTGGAGCAAAAAATAGAGAATCTTTGGAGGGCGCTTGCCGCAGGGCTTATTATTGCTCTCGGCGCACTTGGCGGATCTCTGCTGTGGATGGACGGAAAATTTGATGGCCTTGATCCAAAGTTTGATCGGATTGATGACAAATTTACTGCCGTCGAATCCAAGTTCGACGCTGTTGATACCAAGTTCGTTTCTCTACACCGAGAAATGTCTAGCATGAATAACACCCTCGGCAAGATTGAAAGCTCTCAGCAGTGGCTACAGGATTTTATTAAAAACCAGGACAAATAGACTCACGCCGACCAGCCCGCTCCGGCTATCTTTGAAGCCCGCCCCGCGCGGGCTTTTTTGTGCCTGCCTGTAGCGTTTTCGCGCGCACCTGAAATAATTTCACTTTTTAATACGTTTACGTATTGACTACTTAATACGGTTGCGTATTATATGGCCCATACCCACTAACAAAGGGCATGGGAAATGAACAGCACAGAACTCCTCAGATCAGTTGCCGTAGATGCTCAGCGCAAATTCGAGCGCCAGATTACGAAAGTCTGCGTGCCGATCACCGTACCCCTCAGCCAGGTCGACATCAGCGACTGCCACATTGATGTGGAGTGGGATCGGGACATTGGCTGGACGTATGAGGTCGATCTGACCGGCGCGAGATTTGAAGGTCACGAAATCGACCCGGATTTTCTGAGTGATGCTGCTCGGGACACGCTCATCCAGAGAAAAATCGAAGAATTTAACGAAGGCCCGGAGGCAGCATGAACAATCGACGCATGGCGGAACCGATGTACCGATCTGACTACGTTCGCCAGATGTTTGGCTTTGGAATGATTCTCGGTGCCTGCATAGCGGGGCCGGTGTCGGCGTATTTGGTTCTGGCTGTTGTGAGGCTGGTGGGATGAGCAAAGACTTATCGAAGGCTGCCGCCGTGAATTTGCTCAAGCGGATTGCTGAGACGGGCGAGGGCGATATAGAGGCGGCGCATGTAGAGGCAGACGCCATACTTTGCGCGCTGCTTATCGAGCTTGATTGCGGCGAGGTTGTCGAGGCATGGCAATCCGTTCCGAGGTGGTATGCATGAAAAGCCTAGCTGATGGGTTCTTTAAGAACCGAGCTATCCCGGCCAGTGTAAAGCTGAACGGCGAGTACGAGGATGTACTTGTGGAAGCTGAATACCAGCCCGAGGAATGGGACACCAGCACCAGCGAGGGTGTCGAGGTTTTCTGTGTATGGCACGAGGACAACGGCAATCTGATTGACGAAATCGAGCCTGCCGATCTGCGCGAGCTCGAGGGAAAGCTGCTGGCTGAGTTTGGTGAATATTGCGCTGATTACCGGGATGGGCTTGCAGAGTATCGCGCCGAGATGCGCAGGGAGAGGCTGCATGAATAAGCACCTATGCACAGACTGCCAGCAATGGCGGGCACCAAGCCCCGGCGAACGCTGCGATCCGTGCCACTTGGCCCGCATACAGAATATCGCGGCGATTGCAGCCGAGGCACAGCGCGAGGCGTTGGGCGAACTGGATAGACAGAGAGGGTCTCGACATGGGAAATGACGTGAACGTGAGACGGTTGCTCGCAGAATGCGAAAAGCGGTTTGACAAGCAAAACGTATTCGGCCTGAAGTTTGAGAATGAATGCCTGTTTGCCAAACAGCAGTTGATGAAAAATGACTTCACGCTGAAAACGGCAGCGAACAATCAATCGTCCCTTCAAGCGGCGATTCTGAACGTCGCGGCAATCGGTATCTCACTGAACCCGGCAATGGCCCATGCGTATCTGGTGCCGCGTGACGGCGCTGTGTGCCTTGATATTTCCTACCGTGGGCTGGTGAAGCTGGCGACCGATTCAGGGGCTATCAAGTGGGCCAAAGCCGTGTTGGTGTATGAGGGAGACGAGTTTATCTGGCATGGCGTCAACAAGGAGCCTACGCACAACGCTGATGTGTTCAATCCTGACAGGATGGACGCACAAGACCCACTGAAGAACCTGAAGGGCGGGTACTGCCTTGCCCAACTATCTGACGGCGAATACATGGTTGATGTGATGACTGCCGCCGAAATCCTGAAGGTGCGAGATACGTCAAAGGCCAATAATGGGCCGTGGCAGGCAAAGTACACAGACAGGAAAGGCCGGGAGCACACCGGGTGGCCTGAAGAAATGGCGAAGAAAACCCTTGTAAAGCGCGCCTATAAATCATGGCCGCAATCCGATGGTCGCGAGCGTCTGGATACCGCCATTGAGGTACTGAACCAGCATGAAGGACTGGAAAGTGTACCCGTATCTACATCCGAATATCTGAGGCCATCAAAAGAACAGACCGAAACCTATCTGTCGATGGGCAAGGAGGGCGAGCCGGTAGACTTCTGGATCTGGTTCCAGTCGCAGGATGAACGCATCAAAGCCGCACTCCCTGGCTGTGAGTTTGAGCGCGGCCAGAAACAGAAGATGACGGCGTTTTTTGAGGCCCAACTGAAGGCGGGGCGCGAAACCCTGGAATCATGGGCCGCTGACCTGTTTGCCCTTTGTGAGTCAACCGATGACCACGGCGTCCGTGAGTTCATGGGCGAAATGACCGAGACACAGGCGGCGGCGCTTCTGGATACCCTGAACACGGCGCACAGATATTACGTAGAGCAGACGATGAGGGATGCAGCATGAATGACGTAGAAGAAAAAAGCAGCGGCACGGCGGTAGCTGAGTTTAACCAGTTTGAGCATGATCTGGCTGAATACAAGCGGCGCTATGAAAATGTTGTTTATGATCTGACCGTGCCAGAGGAAGAAAAACGCGCACGATCTGACAGACTGGCCATCGGCAAGAAGATCGCAGAGCTTGATAGGGTTCACGCCTCTGTCAAAGCCCCGCTGAAGGCAAAGGTCGATCTACTGGACGGTGAGCGAAAGCGCATCAAGGATGGATTGCTTGAGGTTCAGGGCGGCATCAAGTCTCAGATTGAAGAACATGAGGCGGCGATTAAGGAGGCCGCAGCAGCACTTCTTCGCAGGGCAAGCGCCATATCTGAGCTGGCCCAGTTTGAGTCGACACCGACAGCCGATGTGGTCAGAGATCGCATCGCGGAACTAAAGGCCATTGTGATTGATGAGTCGTTTGGTGAACAGCAGGGCTATGCGGCCTTGAATAAAGAAAAGGCCATGAACGTGCTGGAGCCGATGCTTGCCGGGCTGGAGGCGCAAGAGAGAGAGGCCGAGGAGCGCGAGCGCGCACGAGCCGCCGAGGAAGCAAAGGCCAGGCAGGAGCGCGAAGCCAAAATTGCCGCAGAGGCTGCCGAGAAGGCAAAGCAGGAGGCTGCTGAGGCGCTTGAAAAAGCAAAGCGCGATGCCGTAGAGGCTGCCGAGAGAGCCGAGAGAGAAAAGCGCGAAGCGGTTGCCGCTGCTGAGGCTGAAGCGGCTCGAAAGGCGGAGGCTGCTGAAAAAGCCCGACTGGACGCCATCGAAAAAGAGCGCGCCGAAGCTGAACGCAGGGAGGCTAATAAGCGTCACTGCGCCAAGATCAACAATGCGGCGGCAAAGGCAATCGAATCTGAGTGCGGCATCAGCTCCGAACAGGCAAAAGCCGTTGTATCGGCGATTGCTCGCGGGCTGATTCCTGCCGTGAAGATAAGCTACTAGGAGATATTATGAGCGACGAAAAGCAGTTCATTGACGGAATGCTGGTAAAGCCACCCCATGAGAGGGCACCGGACTTTGTAAAGTGTTCAGGAGGTTTCAGGCGCCTGGCGATGATTGAGTATTTGCAGAACCAGACCGGCGATTACGTGAACTTTGACATCAAGGAATCACGTAACGGCAAGTGGTACGCAGAGCTGAACACGTACAAGCCCGAGACTGCAAAGCGTCCTGATGTGGGGCAGAGCAGCCCGCCGCAGGATGCCTCAACCTTTGACGACGATATCCCGTTCTGATGGACGCCAAGCACTGCACCTGGAATCTCTACCAGCGCGCTGACGGCTGCCAGTACCGAACAACGTGCCGGCGCACTATCTCCACTACATACGGTGGGCATGTAGCTGAGCGGGAGTACAGGTACTGCCCGTTCTGTGCTGGTCTGATCACCGAGGTCTACCGATTTGGCCAGCCGCTGAGGCCGCGGCCCGAAGTGAGGTATCCATCGTGAAAGGATACCTCTCCCACAGATCAAAACGCTTTGGTTATGACGGGTGGGCGCTGCTCATTCCGGGCGCACTGAGGCCCTTGGAATGGACAGTCTCCACCACCAGGGCAGAAGTCAGGGCGTTGAGAAAGGAGCGTGGCGATCTGTTCGAGCGCGGGGCGGAGATTGTGAAGGTGCGGGTGGATGTGCGGAGGGTCGGGTGATGCCCAAAATCGTCATTACCCTTGAAGATTTAAAGGTGCTTCGCAAAACCGCAGCGAACATAGATGCCTTTGCCGATCTAGCTGTCGAATGGGCAGAGCGGGCAAACAAGCGGATTGTTGAATTAGAGCGCGAGCTTGAATACGTCAGGCAGTACGGCAACAAAGATTGTCTAGCGATGGCCTATGCAGCAATGCAGGCGGACGCCGAAGCCGAAGCCCATGACCGTATCACAGCGCCTACGCGGAGGGAGGAAGAACAGTGACTCTCCGATACGCGCTTATATCAGAAAGGGCTAAAAGTTCATACGCCGGGTGTTGGGGCGCGATAGTAGGTCGAGTGCCTAGTGGCGACCTACTTGAGTTTGACCACGGCCTAATGGTTTATAAGGCTATCCACTTTTTTGATTATGAGATTGAAAGAAGGTCATCAAAAAGGCCAAGCAGCATGGGCAAGGCGCATCGTGCTGAGCGCAGGGAGGAAGGACAGTGAAAAAACCACGCTACATAGACAGGCTCAAACAGCACCCCGGAGTGCCTATAGCAATCGCGTTTCCGATTTTTGCCGCACTTGCTGGCGCTGATCGCGGGCCGTGGGGCATGGCTGTTTGCGCCCTGTTCGGGTCAATCGTCTGGATACCAGTGCTGTGGACTGCGCGCACGCAGCCGGTGAGCAGGGAGGAAGGGTGATGTACCTGAGCCTCGACCAAAAATTTCTGTTGTTTGTCTCGGTACTGGTTTTCGTGCCCGTACTCGTTGGCAACTTCGCTGTGCTGTACTTGATATTCAAAATCTACTGGGAGGAAGGGTGATGGGGCACGGCGAATCAAAAACACGTCGATTGCGTCGAACGGCGAATTCGCCCGCTGAATTGGATGACTTGCCGGACGGAGTGATTCTAGAGCTATCGAGCCGGGGGCTAGCGCCTTATGTTGTTGAGTTACGCAGGCGCATCTTTGAACTTGAAGCCCGGTGTATCAAATTGCGCGACGACCAACGCATCTTGGTCGAAGCGGTCTGCGAAAGGGGCGGTCGCATCGACGCGTTGGACGCCGAGAATAAGCGGCTGACGTTGCTACGCGACCACCTCCAGACAACGCTTGAAAGCACCGAGCTGGAATTGTCGCGAGCGCAGGCACGGCTCGCTGCGCAGCCACCCCAACAGGAGGGAGAGTGAGCATGAACGGAATTGAACGCATCGCAGCAGAGCGCCAACGGCAGATCGAGGTTGAAGGCTGGACGCCGGAGCATGACGACCTTCACACAGAAGGGGAGCTAGCCTTGGCGGCTGGGGTATACGCGCTGATGGAGTCTGGCGACGATGAGAGATGCGAGGCTCTGGAGTTTGAGCATCTTTACGACTTCTGGCCGTGGTCACCGGAATGGCTAAAACTCGGCGAACCGATTCGCAACCTCGAAAAAGCAGGCGCGCTGATCGCTGCTGAAATCGACAGGCGGCTGAGGCTTGAAGCTCGCCAACAGGAGGGAGAGTAGATGAACAGAGTGCAGCGAAAATTCATCATCGACGCTCTCGATCAACCCGAACTCCTGAGCGAGTGGGAATACGAGTTTATCAACTATCTGGCAGAACGTGACGATGACTACGAACTGTCGGAAAAGCAGAACGCGGTATTGAACCGCATCATTCACAAATGCAATGGAGCGTGATAATGGAAAACCAACACCGAAAAATTAAAGGCTACCGCGAACTTTCTCAGGAGGAAATCTACCTGATGAACCGGATCAAGGACAAAGGTGCGGAAATAGAGCAGCTTGTAAAACAAGTGCAGCAGCTCAACTCGTCAACCGATGATGAAGATTTCGCAGAGCTGGTGAGGCGGTCAGAGGCGTTTCTCTGGTCTGCCATTGCCAAGACCGACATTCAAACAGGCATCATGGCCCTAACCCGCGCCGTAGCGAAGCCTGAGTTTTTCTAGGCCCAGCCATGTGGCTCAACGAACAACAGGTGGCAGACCAGGAATCATGGACAGCAGGCTCCTGAACAGCGATGACCTGAAGGCGTGGACCGGTATTAAGCAGGATGCCGCCCTGCGCCGTTGGCTGGATGCTGCCCCGTATCCGATACCCTACAAAACCACCCCGAAAGGTGATATTTGTACAACACTCGACGCGGTGACAAAAGCACTCGCCGGGCGCGAACAATCGGATGCATGGGTGGCATGATGGGCAGAAAGCGGGATAATGCGAGCAAGCCGTGGGCGCATTTGAAAGGCGTCTATCGCAAACGCAATACCCTGATCTACAGGGAGTACAGAGGGGTTGTCGGCGGTAAGCCGTCATTCGCCCCCGATATCTACCTCTGCGATCTGGACGCCTCACCCTCAAAAATGCACGCGGCCTATGAACGAGTGACGCAGCAGGACAGCGACACCGTGAGCTGGCTGCTCAGGCAATACCACGCCTCACCGCAGTTTCAGGCACTGGCACAGCGCACCAGGCGCGAGTACGAGGACTACCAGACCCGACTGACCTCCCACGTCTGCAAGAACCGGCTGCCGCTCGGCAAGGCCCCGCTGGCGGCCGTGAAGCGCACCACGATTCGAAGCTACCTGGACAACTACGGCGCGCCCATCGCGGCAAACCGGCACATACAGTACCTCAAGGCCGCGTGGAACTGGGCGCTGGAGCGTTTCGAATGGCTGCCCGAGAACCCCTGCCAGGGCGTGCGGCTCAATGAGCAATCACCCCGGGAGCGATACGTGACCCGCGAGGAGTACGCCGCGATCCACCCGCTCACCTCCGGCTGGGTGTACTGGGCGATGGAGCTGGCCTACCTGTGCCGTGCCAGGCGCTCAGAGATCGTCTCGCTGAGAGTCAGCGACATTACCGAGGATGGTTTACGGCTGCGGCGCGGCAAAGGGTCAGAGGGTGAGATTACCAGGTGGACGCCACGCCTGCGGGCTGCGGTCGATGGCGCGCAGCGGCACTCCTACGGCGAAGCAACGCCTATCGGTGACGCGATCCTGCTGCTGAACAACCACGGCAGCCGCATTACAGACCGTGCCTGGAACTCAGCGTTGGGCAGGCTGCGCCCGAAGATGGACGCGCTGGGCATCGAGCGGTTCACGCTCCACGATTTAAAGGCCGCAGGCATGAGCAACCAAGAAGATAATTACGGCGGGCACCGCAGCGAGCGCATGCGCCGGGTGTACGTTCGCAAACTACAACTCATAAACCCTCCGGACTAGACATGGCGGCAGGGTGTTATTTTGGCCGCAATTTTGGCCGCTTAAATCAACATGGACGATATTGCGAGATTAGAGAGGGGTAACAGCTTGATTTACATGCAGAAAAATGGCGCGCCTGGCACGATTCGAACGTGCGACCGCCTGGTTCGTAGCCAGGTACTCTATCCAGCTGAGCTACAGGCGCGTGAGGGGCGCTACTATAAGGAGGGAGGCTGTGGAGGTCAAGGGCCCGGGGGTCCGGCGGCACTCCGAAACGGCACCCTCGGCAGTGAGTAGCGGACCAAAAAAACCGCCCCGGAGGGCGGTTGAGCAGTGCTGGACCTTGCCGGAAAAGGTTTGGGACCCTAGAAGACCGAGGTCAGTGTGAGCTTTTCGCGCCGGCTCTCGACCATGGCCGCGAACAGATTGCGATGTACCGCCCACGCCGTTGGG
>TARA_R110002049_G_scaffold2750_7_pt1 | contig 48175 bp, 34 predicted proteins | sample TARA_R110002049 | Tara Oceans TARA_R110002049 (sample SAMEA4396941) | marine metagenome | biome: Polar Biome; feature: [SRF] surface water layer (ENVO:00010504); material: water (ENVO:00002006), including particulate matter (ENVO:01000060) such as... | depth 5 m | reverse complement strand
AAACGTCGCAAAATGGTAGTTTGCTAAGCTGGACGTTCTCGTGAGCGGCCGGGCCTCCTCGTACTGCCCGATTTGCCTTATTCCTCGGATGACACTACCAAGCACGTGCCGCGGTGCTAACGGCTTTAATTGCTGAAGTAAGGATTCTTTCCTTTGCTCGACTCTGCGATATTACTGTTGGGGAATCGTCGTTCCCGGATCGCATTGGCCGCATCGGTCCGCCTGGTAAGCCAAGGGAAACTGCTGCCTGCTTTGGGCGGAACGTAACGTTCCACCGCGTTGGTTTCCTCGTCGATGATTCGGATCGCCTCGCGTGTCGGTTGCGTTACGATCGCGAGCGCGCCAAGGGTCAACAGTATCAGCAGGATCATTCGCATCGGTTCAAGCTCGCATTGGGGGCATCGGTTAACCAACGCTATGGTGCGATCCACCCCAAGCAGCCAGCTGCGACGTCTCATGACGCGAGGAAATTTGCTGCGACTTACGATTACGAGGATCTTGCTGATTCTCAGGACGCGACTTTCAGGTCGACTTGTCGTTGCCGTACAGATGTTGGGCTACATCACGCTCACGTCCTAGTGCAATGCACAGCATGATCCATGCGAACCATTCAGCCGGTTTCAAGCCAGCGTACGCAATGTCCGCGGCAATTGGATGCTGGATCCAAGGAATGACTTGCGGTCCGATCCAGTCGTAGAGACGCCTTAGCGGAAGATGTAGTCTCGGTGCGACAGCCTGCAGCATCAGTTCGAACGCTTTGAACGTTGTCAGCTGTTGATTGATCCGCATGCCATCGGCGCCGATGTGTCGGACTCTGACGAATCTTTGGTGTCCGCGGGCTGCGGCGGTTGCAACATAGCAATCCGATGGACGCTGGGTCGGCAACGACGCGTAAGCTGATAGCGACATTTTGATCGATAGTCGACAAGCGGCCAGAAAGCTTGCCGCCCATGTCGTGAACAACATGGTTTCCAGCAAAGAAACTCGGTGCGACGCCGGTTGCGTGATCAGAATTCGAATGCACGCGAACGAGTAGGCCAACAAAGCAAAGCCCGGTGCCGCGAGCAATGAAATCAATACCAGAATCACCGGCAGATACACGATGAACATCAGCCCGTCACGGGCGACATTGGGTCCGTGGATCGCTAACGTTGCGCCAAAGAAAATGCCGCTCAGCACCATGGCGATCACAATGCAGTGATTGCGACGCTCGCGGTCCTTTTGCGTCCAAAACACACGCACCAGAAAGCAAACGCCGATAAACATCAGCGCCGCGGTACTCTCGAGCAAGAATATCGTTGCCGCTCGAACCCAAGTGTGGACATCGTTCGGATCGACGCCTCCGATAGTTAGCGAAAAGGCCACACCATACCAAAGCGACACAACGACTCCGCTGGCGATTCCTAAGCGTACCCAAAACGCATTGCCGTAGACGAGTTCGTCGCGTAAGTAGAACGCAAGACTGATCACCGAAAAAATAAGAAATGGATAAATCGGCAAACCGCCAGTTGGATGCAACAGAAAACCGACAATGTCACGTAGTTGTCCTGATTGCCAATCGGGACGAGGTACCAATCCGGCAAAGCTAATGACAACAAAGACGGCAGGAACGAACACGCCAAGATAGAACAGTGCGGCTCGCGTTGAGTATGTCAGTCGATCGGCGAATCGGCCTTTTTCTGGCAATCCGTTTGTTGCCGCACTGCCTGTGGAGATTGGATCAACCATCGGGAGCCTCGGGGCGTTGGTTCAGGCGGCTGGCACGCCTCGCCAGTCTTCCACGAGTCGACTACGCACCAGACGCACCGGCGGATCGATGGGGAACGTCGTTTTCGATCGAAAAAGCCTATCAATGAGGTTTCGCCGCAGGATGGTTCCGCACTGTTAATCGCGGCTTATCGACAGCGGTTGTGGGGGTGATTGAAGACGTGGTGGTGAAAAGCGTGATACTAAAGTTGAGGTGCCAAAGTCGTTGAGCTCGGATTCCGTATGATAGAATGGGGCCCCGCCCTTAAGGTGTCGGCCGTCGATTGCCCGCCTGATTACCCTCCCCACGTTCGCTCGCTTGGTATGCCTTTGTCCTCGCCGAAAATCCTAACGCGTGTGCCAACGGTCTGGTTGACCATTTTTTTGATGGCACCAATCGTTTGCGCCGAGTCGCCGGTCGATTTCAATCAAGACATTCGGCCGTTGTTTTCGAACAACTGTCTGATCTGTCATGGGCCCGATGAAGACGAACGTGCGGCCGACTTGCGGTTCGATACCGAAGAAGGTTCGCGGGTTGATTTGGGCGGCTACGCGGCGATCGTTCCCGGTGATCCCGACGCCAGCGAGCTGATCGCACGCATCACGACCGATGACGAAGACTTGCGGATGCCACCGGAAGGCAAGGGACGCCAGTTGTCCAGCGAAGAGGTGCAATTGGTACGGTGCTGGATCGAACAAGGGGCCAGTTATGAAGCGCACTGGTCCTATCAAGTTCCGGAGCGGCCTGATCTTCCTCAAGTGCAAGTTTCGGATTGGCCGCGCAACGCAATCGACTATTTCGTGCTTGCAAAACTGCAGGCATCCGGTCTGAAGCCCGCGCCACCCGCGGATCGGCTAACGCTGGCGCGGCGCGTGTCGCTAGACCTGACCGGCTTGCCACCGACTTGGGACCAGGCACAAGCATTTGTGTCCGACGACAGCGAGAACGCTTATGAAAAGTATGTTGATGCGTTGTTGGGGCAACCCACGTTCGGCGAACGATGGGCCCGCGTGTGGTTGGACTTGGCGAGATACGCCGATTCGGCAGGATACGCTGATGATCCGCCGAGAACGATTTGGGCGTACCGCGACTACGTCATTCGGTCACTCAACGAGAACAAGCCGTTCGACCAATTCACTATCGAACAGATCGCCGGTGACTTGTTGGACGATCCGACCGATGATCAATTGATTGCGACCGCGTTCCATCGCAACACGATGACAAACAACGAAGGTGGAACCAATAACGAAGAGTTTCGAAACGTTGCGGTTGTCGACCGGGTCAACACAACGATGGCCGTTTGGATGGGAACGACGATGGCGTGTGCGCAGTGCCACACGCACAAGTACGATCCGATCACGCACGAAGAGTACTTCAAGTTTTTTGCGTTCTTTAATCAGAGCGAAGACGCGGACCTGAGAGACGAACGCCCGTTCTTGACGCTGTATTCTGACGAACAAGAATCGGACCGCGCCCGCTTGCGCAACCAGATTGACGCATTGAAAGACGAACTGGACCGGTCCACACCAGCCATCGATGCGGCTCAAGATCAATGGCTCTCTGCGCTGCGCGAAGAACCCGTCTGGGATGTTTTGACGCCGACAACCACGTCATCAAAGAGTCGCGAATTCGTGATCCGGGACGATGGTTGGGTCACCGTTACGGGACACAAGGTGGTCCGTGATACGTACACTTTGACCTTTCCTGTAAAACTGGACTCACTGACCGCGCTGCGTCTGGAGGTTTCGGATCAACAGAAAAAGAATTTTGTTCTGTCACAACTGCAGGCAACGTTTCAGCCTGCGCAGCCCGAGACCAAGAACGCGAGATTTGTTCGGATCGAACTGCCCGGCACCGGACGCATCCTGCAAATTGCCGAGGTTCAAGTCTTTAGCGACGGAAACAATATCGCTGGCGAGGCGATCGCGAGCCAAAGTTCAACCTTTCCTGGCGGCGACGCCGACCATGCCATCGACGGTAACACCGACGGGGACTTTGCCGCCGATTCGGTAGCCCACACCAAGGCAGAGGCGAATCCATGGCTGGAAATTGATCTTGGCGAAGCGAAACCCATCGACAAGATTGTCGTATGGAATCGTACCGACGGTGGCCCCAGCATCCGTCGGCGATTAAATCAATTTCGTTTGTCGCTGCTCGATTCGGATCGTCGCGAAGTGTTCAGTCGCGACGACAATCCGCCACCGACAACAAGTCAGCTTTTTGATCTCGCCGGGACCACTCGCATTGAATTTTCGGAAGCTGTCGCTGATTTCTCACAGAAATCGTTTTCCGCGTCCGATGTTCTGCAAACGAAAGTTGATGCCGCAAAGGGGTGGGCGATCGGCGGGGCGCTCGGTCAAGCTCACGAGCTGAAACTGACACTCGACCGGCCCATGAAGCTTGGCGAGGGCGAGCTGACAATCCAGCTCAACCATGCTTCTCAGTTTCGCAATTTGTTACTGGATGAATTTCGGATTTCGGTCACGTCGGATCCGGCCGCCACCGACTGGGTCCGTATGACCGACGAAGTGCGCGGCATTATTCAATCGGATCGGAAGACTTGGACAAATGCACAAGCGGCCAAAGTTGGACGCTATTATCGACAAATTGCGCCGCTGCTTGCACCGGTTCGGTCGCGGCTTGAAGCCGCGACCGCAAAACTTGCGGCGATCAAGCCCATGACGACGGTTCCGGTCATGCGGCAGGTCGAGAACGAAAATCGACGCCCGACTCATGTGCAAATTCGCGGCAATTATCAAAGCCACGGACAAGCCGTCAGCGAAGGGACTCCGGCCATCTTTCACCCGCTGGCTGATGACGGCAACGTGGATCGGCTATCGCTCGCACGCTGGCTGGTCGATCCACAAAACCCGTTGACCCCGCGAGTCATTGCAAATCGGCATTGGGAACAAATTTTCGGAACCGGGATCGTTGAAACGAGCGAAGAATTCGGCTCGCAAGGCGAATTGCCGTCTCATCCCGAGTTGTTGGACTGGCTGGCTGTCGAACTGCGAGAAAGTGATTGGGATGTCAAGCATCTGTTGAAACTAATCGTGACTTCGGCGACCTATCAACAGAGCAGCGTGACGTCAGCGGCATCGGTCGCAGCGGACCCGAGAAACCGGATGTTGGCGCGTGGCCCCCGGTTCCGCGTGTCCGCCGAGATGGTGCGTGACCAGGCTTTGTTTATCAGCGGACTGTTGAGCAAAAAAATGTACGGGCCGCCCGTGAATCCGCCTCAGCCGGAACTTGGTTTGAAAGCTGCATTCGGTGCTGCAACGGACTGGAAGACAAGTTCAGGGGACGATAAGTATCGACGTGGACTGTACACCACATGGCGACGGTCGAGTCCCTATGCATCGATGGCACAATTCGACGCGCCCAATCGCGAGGTCTGTACCGTGCGGCGGATTCGAACCAATACGCCGCTGCAAGCGTTGGTGACCCTCAACGATCCGGTATACGTCGAAGCCGCTCAGGCGATGGCCCGTGTTGTGATTGCGTCGTCCGATGCGACCGACGATCGAATAAGAGAAGCGTTTCATCGAGCGCTAACTCGAGAGCCCAGCGACGAGGAAACACAGCGTATCGGTCAGCTGATCGATGACGCCCGGCAAGTGTTCGCCGATGATCCGCAGTCCGCGATGCAGATGGCAACGATACCTCTGGGTGAACTTCCGATCGACGCCGATGTTCCCGAACACGCCGCCTGGACGGTGGCCTGCAACGCGATCTTAAACTTGGACGAACTGTTGATGAAACGCTAGCGGGTTACTGGTCTAGGTACAGCTTGCAGTCTTCCACGAGACGTTTCATGACCGCTTCCCGCTCGGGGTCTTCACTGGCCTTTTCCAGATCGGAAATCGCCTCGCGATATTTCTTGAGACGGATCAGGATCTGTCCACGAGTTTCGTAGTATTCCGGCGCCGCATCGGGTGTTTTCTTAATTGCGACATTGGAAAGTTTGAGACCCAGGTTAAGCATGTCGCTGTTGTCCAGTGCGCCGCGGTAACCGCTGCCGAAAGCGACAGCCAGGTTTTTCAGCACTAACGTGTACTTCGGTTGCAGTTCGACGGCACGGTTCAGGTTGATGCCCGCGATGCGCTCTTGGTTGTTGATCAGCGCCGCAACGCCTCGCACCAGTTCATAAAAACCGGGTTGCGTTCCCCCGAACAGCAATTCTTTGTCTCGATCGAATTCCGCTTCGTTTTTATCCTTAATCAGCATTAATTGTTTGCGCAATTCGCTTAGGACTTGGACGTTGTTGGGCGCAGCATCGACCGCCGAATTCATCATTTTCCAAATATTGTTGCGAGGATCGGCCGCCGGGTTCTCTGGATCGGCTTCGATCTCGTTCATGTCCAGAATCCACAAGACGATGGCGTCACCGATGGCATAGTTTAGGCGATCCCTGTCTTCTTCGGATTCTGTTTTTTGCGATGCAGCGATCAGGGTGACGAGCGCTTCGGTGTTCTTTTTCAAGAACAATAGCGATGTCGCTAGTCCCATCGCATGGGTGACGTCATCGGGGCTGGCTGCGTGCAATTTCTTGAACGCGAGCATTGCGTCTTGGGCCAATTGCTCGGCTTGTTCGACATCACCACTTTCCTTGACGATCTTTGCGGCATGCAGTCCAAGATTGGGGAATGAACCGGCTGCGGCGATTAAGAATGGGACGGCTTTTTTCTCGCCGCGTTTTTTCGAAATGAATCCTGCGTAGTCAACTTTTAGTTGCGCATCCTCGGTCGAATCACTGGGGATCCGCAGGATGGCTTTTTCCAGGACATCTCGCTCAGACGCACGCAACGAATTCCACATGGCTTTCGGGTAAGCGTGGGCGACCAACCATCGAGCTGCTTTTTCCGAATTGGTTTTTTCAAAGTGCTCTTTCACGGTCTCGACAGAAAGTCCGCCGCTACCATTCGTCTTCGTTTCCTGTCCGGTCGCGACATGGACGGGCAGAAAACCGGTAAATATTACCAAGGTCATGATGGATGCGATCGAGGCGTTCTGCGTGAAAGCCGATGGTCGGGACTGCAACATCAGTCGTCCTGTGGTTTTGGCCGGCGAGACGAAATGTCCCACCGACCTTTAAGAAGAGAATTTGCTTGATGAATCATAGGCGGCATGAACCGCCTCGACATATTTGACCAGTCTACACGCTGGTTTTGCATTTCTCGACACAGGACACTACGATCGATGCGTAAGAAGATTTCCATTAACGGCTTAGACGGAGTGAATCGTGGGTCCCCACACTGAATCGCAACAGGCCGAATCATTACGAATCGAAAACTTGCGACACGCCACACGTCGTCACTTCTTTCGCCAGTCCACCGCAGGAATCGGGGCAATGGCGATGGGGGCGTTGCTTGGCGATGATGCCGCCGCCGAGCCTCATGCCGCGACAATACCCACGAGCCAAAATCCGCTGGCCACTCGAAAACCGCATTTCGCAGCGAAGGCGAAACGTGTCATTTATCTGCACATGACGGGCTCGCCACCGAACCTGGACATGTTCGACTACAAGCCCGAACTGATTCGCCGTGATGAACAGGATTGTCCCGATGAGTTCCTGGCCGGCCGCGAATTCGCTTTTACGACCGGTACGCCGAAATTATTGGGTTCGCCACGCAAGTGGCAACAAGTTGGTCGGTCGGGAATGTGGATGTCCGATGCCGTACCGCACTTTCACGGCATTGCCGATGAAATGTGTATGGTCCACTCGCTGCACAGTGACCAATTCAACCATGCACCGGCGGAACTATTGGTCTACACCGGATCACCTCGCAGTGGTCGGCCATCGATGGGATCGTGGGTCACATATGGGCTGGGCAGCGAAAACGAGAACCTGCCCGGATTCGTGGTCTTGATCTCCAGCGGCGTGCAACCCAACGGCGGAAAGAATTCCTTCGGCAGCGGTTTCTTGCCTTCGGTCTATCAAGGCGTGCAGTGTCGTTCCAAAGGCGATCCCGTTCTGTACTCGTCGGACCCGCCTGGGATGAGTCGTGACATGCGGCGGATGAGTCTGGATGCGATGCGCGACTTGAACGAAATGCAAGCACGACAGATGGGGCATCCCGAAACACTGACGCGCATCTCGCAGTACGAACTGGCGTTCCGCATGCAGACCGCCGTTCCCGAAGTGATGGACATCACCAAAGAGTCAAAATCGACCCTGGATGACTACGGTGCCCAGCCCGGTGAGTCCAGTTTGGCGAACAATTGTTTGCTCGCGCGGCGTTTAGTCGAATCGGGCGTCCGCTTTGTTCAATTGTTCGATTGGGGCTGGGATTTTCATGGCACGCGAGAAGAAACCGGCATCCGTGACGGTCTGACAACCAAATGTGCCACGATGGACAAGCCCATTGCGGCACTGATCAAAGACTTGAAAGACCGCGGATTGTTGGAAGATACGCTGGTCGTCTGGGGCGGCGAGTTTGGACGGACGCCATTTCGCGAAGGCCGTACCGCCAAGGGCAAGGTACTCGGACGCGACCACTATCCCGATGCGTTCACGATGTGGATGGCAGGCGGCGGTGTCAAAGGTGGTTTCGAGTACGGTGCCAGTGACGAACTCGGTTTCAGTGTCGCCGAGAATCCGGTCCACGTTCATGATCTGCAAGCGACCATCATGCACCTGCTCGGCTTTGATCACGAACGGCTGACGTACCGATTCCAGGGCCGTGATTTTCGGCTGACCGACGTGCACGGCAGCGTCGTCCACGATTTGCTGGCATAACACACCGCTTCAGGTTCTAGCGGTCAAAATGCAAATGGTGTCAGCCGAAATGCGGACGGTGCGAGTCAAAATCGGTGTGTTTTGACGTCCCTGTCTGCCGATAACCGATAGGAAGGATTCCGATCGAGGGAGAGCAGAATGTTTTGTGTACATTGTGGCGCCGATGGGGCGGTCAAGTTTTGCCCAAAGTGCGGTAAGGCTCAGTCCACAACGCCAACCGATCTTGTGACAACGCCAGCCGATGCGGTCGCTCAGCCGCGACCGGCCGTCAACGACTCCGATTCGGACGAGCCCTTGGTGGCGACGCTTGTCGAATTGGCAGTGCCTTGGACGCAAACTCTGGACTACGCAAATCTGACGAGCCAAGACGAGCCTCGTGACCGCATTGCCGCGGCCGCTCGATCAGCCGAAAACAACTTGAGCGGCGAAGATTTCTTGGCCATTGTCGATGCGGTTTCGCCCATCGGAGTTTCGATCAGCAAGCTGACCGGCGCGATCGTCCCAATTTTTGACAAACTTGGGTTTCACACCAGCCATCAATCACAGGGCATGTTCCAAGCCGAACCCGGGCGCGTCTTGTTGGCCACGCTGTGTACGCTGGCCAGTCGATCCTTGACGATCAAAGACGTTCATCAAGGCGACAATGCATGCTCGATCGTTGCCGATATTCCGCTGGGCATCATCACCAACCCAGGCCAAGTCGTCGTCGCATTAGAGCTGTCGGGCACCGCCGTTATCGTATCGCTGTCAACACGCATCAACGGACAGTGGCACGACTGGGGGAAATCCAAACGCATGATCGACGACATCTATGCGGCGATCCAGTTTGATCTGACGCGCCAGCAGCAAGGCACGATGGCACCGTTTCGTCGCGTGGCTTAGCCGAGCCTAGGCGTGTTCATTGAGTGTGATTGTCCGTAGAACACTTGTATGAAGACACCCGATTGTTTTGACGGGTGTGATTTCGAACAGGTGTCAATGTCGCCCGCACCGACGGCATTTTTGCCGCTGACCCGGAAGGCGACGAGAAAAGCCTTTCGATCTCGGAAAGTGTGACGATTCTTCGATACAATGGAACCGTCGCAAAAGCCCACCCCGCCCCGCCCCGGGGCACCCTGCCCTGGGTCACCCCACCCTGCCCCGCCTCGCCAATCTGGCAACACCATGATCCGTTTAATCTTTGCAGGCCTACTTTGCTGTGCCTGTCTCGCTCGTGCCGGACGGGCAGACGATGCAATCGTGGCCGCGTTTGAACGCGACGTGCAGCCGGTCTTGATGGCGATGTGCTATCAGTGTCATGGTCCAGACAGCGAAGAGGGTGGCATTCGATTCGACCAGCTCGATCCGGATTTAGTCGACGGTCCGGATGCGGAGACTTGGCACGATGCGCTGGACCAAATCAATCTTGGGGAAATGCCACCGGCCAAGGCCAAGCAACTCACCACGGAACAAAGACGGTTGCTAACCGATTGGATGCTGACCGCACTGCGCAGCGCGGCCGAATCGAAACGTTTCAACAATGGCCGAGTGGTCACGCGGCGGTTGACGCGATACGAGTACGCCAACACGATGCGCGATTTGTTGGGAATCGATTTGGACTTTGCGCGTGACTTGCCACCAGAGCCACCTTCGCAGGAAGGCTTTCTGAACAATGGCGCCACCTTGGAAATGTCGCCGTCGCAGATCGAGCAATATTTGGCCGTAGCGAGGGACGCATTGGCCGAGGCGATTGTGACCGGCGATCAACCGCTGACGTATGAGTTCGCGCAGACGAAAACGGCCATCGGCAGATTACCGGCGAAACCAGTCGCTGGCCATGAGCCGGTCAAGCCAGAATTCATTCTCGATCTGAGCGAGTTTCCCAGGCACGGTGAATTCGAACTGAAGGTGACCGCTCAGGCGGCGATTCCTGATGACCAGGGACTGCCCAGGATGCGTGTCACAATGGGGCATGTGCCCGGCATCATTCACGTGCCGCGCGGTGAGATCGGCGAGGTTGATGTTTCAGCAGATGGCGGTACGTACACGTTTCGCGGACGCATGGAAAACTTTCCCCAACCCGGTCCGGTGTCGTTCGGCAACTCTGGATTCAAGGGCATGATCGTGATGATCGATTTCCTTGACGCGGACGGCAACGAACTTCGATACGCGGATCGCCAGTACGCCTTGTTGCCGCCCAAACCCAAACCCAAACCCAAACCCAAACCGAAAGCTAAAAAACAAAACAACAAGAAGCTACCGAAACCAGAACAACAGGCTGCGGACGATGCGAAGAAACGGGGCGATGTGCCCGAGCCGATCGTGTTTGGTGATCGTCTTGAGATCCGGGTGACATCCGCCGAGTTCCGGGCGCCCATTTACGACAGTTGGCCACCGCCGAGTCATCAGCGTTTGCTTGCGGCTTCGAAACATGCCGATGACGAGGCTCGCTACATGCGCGAGATTTTGCCTCCGTTTATGACGGCCGCATTTCGGCGTCCGGTCAGCAAGGACGAGGTCGAGCAGACGGCGAATTTGTTTGATCAGATTCGCCCGAGTTCTGAATCCTTCATCGCCGCGGCGCGAGAGACGTTAGCGTCGGTCCTGGTTTCACCGCATTTCTTGTACATCGTGGAGACTCGCAAGCCGTCGCCGAACCGTCAACAGGTTTCCGAGTTTGAACTCGCATCACGGCTGTCCTATTTCTTGTGGAGCTCGTCGCCCGATCAGCATCTATTCAAACTGGCTGACACAGGTGCATTGAGCAGCCCTCGTGTGCTGGAAGAAGAAGTCGCACGCATGCTGGCGGATGAACGCAGCAGTGAATTTGTTCGTCGGTTTGTCGATCAGTGGCTGGACCTGGATGCGCTAAATCGCGTCGCGGTGAATCCGGAATTTTTTCCTGAATTTGACGACGCTTTGAAATTGCACATGCGCGCCGAAACACAGGCGTACTTTGCCGAGGTCCTTCGCAAAGATCGCAGCGCGTTGGAGTTGCTGGATTCCGATTGGGCAATGTTAAACCGACCACTGGCGATGCATTACGGATTGCCGGGGCCTCGCTCGTCGCAATTCGAACAAGTCGCATTGCACGGCACCGATCGTCGTGGAGGCCTGCTTGGCCAAGGGGCGTTCCTGTTGGCCAATGCGAACGGCGAAGACTCGCATCCGATCAAACGCGGTGTTTGGATTCTTGATCGGTTGCTCGATTCGCCACCCGCGCCGCCGCCGCCAGATGTCCCCGAACTCGATGTCGAAAGTCCTGACATGGCCAAGCTGACACTGAAACAGCAACTCGCCGTGCATCGTGAAAAAGAGTCCTGTGCGAACTGTCACCAAGGCATTGATCCGTGGGGCGTGCCGCTGGAAAACTTTGATGCAATCGGGCGCTGGCGAGAAAAGGTTCCTGCCCACAACGAACGGCCCGCCACCGACGTCGACGCGCGAAGCGTTCTGCCGGACGGAACGCCGATCGACGGCGCGGACCAGATGCAGCGTTACTTGGTGAACGATTGCAAAGAAAAATTCGCCCGCGCGATCGTTAAGCGTTTGATGGCCTACGGGCTGGGACGATCACTTGATTTTGGCGACCGCGATGCGGTTGACTCACTGGTGACAAGCTTTGTCGAGAAACAATACAGACTAAAATCTCTGATCGTTGACTTCGTTCAGAGCGAGACATTTCAGACGAAATAGCCGTCGTTTGCGGCGGAAAAGGACGCTTGGATTAACTTTGATTGGATCCATGTCGATTTGCGGTTTTTACTCTCTAGCAATTAGATTGATTGATCTCGCGTTCATGATCAGTCCAACCGCTGTTTGCCGTTTTCTAGCACACTCAACGAGAACATCATGAAAAAGTCCTGGCACGTCGATCGACGAACCGCACTCAAGGCGGCCGGTGTCAGCATGGCATTGCCATGGCTGGAAGCAATGGGCGGTCCTGCGGTAGCGCAACAAGAATTGCCACGGCGGATGTGTGCCGTTCTGTTTCCCTTTGGCATCGCGATGCCAAAGGATGACGCCGAGGATCGCCAATGGGGATGGTTTCCCACCGGCGAGGGCAAAGATTATGAACTGACCAACGTCTTAAAGCCGTTGGAAGGTCTGATGCAGGATGTTTCGATTTTCCATGGTTTGTCGCATCCACGCTGCCGTGCGATGAACGGCCATGACACCGGCGATACCTTCCTGACTGGAAATAACCTGGCCCCGGTGACCTATCAGAACACGATTTCGCTGGATCAATTTGCGGCTCAGCGGATCGGCAACCAGACGCGGTTGGCTTCGTTGACTTTGTCGACCGACGGCGGGGTGGGGCCGCGAACTCGGACGACGACGTTGTCCTACACCGACAAGGGTCAGCCGATCCCCGCGTTGTCAGACCCGAAACAGATCTTCAAGCGTCTGTTCGGTCAAGATGGAGCGAGCAAAAAAGATCGCAACCAATTACAGCATTCAGAAAGCATTCTTGATTTGGTAATGGATCAGTCCAAATCGCTGAGCCGCAGGCTGGGAACGGCCGACGTCCGGAAACTTTCCGAATTTGAAACCTCGGTACGTGAAGTCGAACAGCGCGTCGAGCGTTCGCGCAGTTGGCTAGACATACCGCTGCCCACCGTCGATCGTGATTCGATTGAACTGGAGGCAACGGTCGATGCGCCGAAAGAATACCTCAAGGCGATTTATGATCTGCAATTCCTTGCGTTCCAAACCGATCTGACGCGGATCACCACGTATCAGATCGGCAGCTATGGTCCGTCGCGCGCACGAACGTTTCCCGCCGTATTGGGGCTGCAGCCGGACTGGCATGGTTTGGCACATGCCGCTGGCAAGCAAGGCGGTCCCGAGAATATCGGCCGGTTTGATCAATTCCTCGCCGAAAACCTGGCACGCTTCCTCACCCGATTGAAGGAAACCCCCGAAGGCAATGGCAATCTGCTTGACCGTACTTTGGTCTTGTACGGCAGCAGCAACAGCCGGACTCACCAGAACCGTAACTATCCTTTGTTGCTCGCCGGTGGCCGAGACCTGGGGCTTCGGCATAATCAATTTCTACGTTTCGATGATCAGACGCCGATGTCAAATCTGTTCGTGACCATATTGCAGGCGCTGGGGATCGACACAGAAAGCTTTGTCGACAGCACCGGGCCGCTTGAAGGATTGACGTAAACGATCGCGTTACCCCAACCGAGGATGGTTACGGCAAAATTCAAAAGACGCTCGCCTCGTCCAACCGGCTGAGACGAAAGGCGTTTCTATTTGGTGCCAAAGGAATCGCTTTGCACGACCTCGACGATTAAGTCCGCGAAACCGTTGCCGCGTTTCTTGGTGTCGTCGACGATGCGGTCAATCACTTTGTGATCTCCGTAATTCATTGCGCGGCCTGTCGCATAGACGAGCAGTTTTTCGGTCAGACAACGCGAAAAGATATCCGGGTTCTTTATCAGATGCCGTTTTAAGTCCGTGATGTCTTTCAGTGTCGTTCCATCGGGCATCACGCTGGCGCAATCGATCGGTTGTCCCTTGAGCGTAACGACTTTATCGCCGCGTTTTTTGTAAATCGGATAGTACTCGCGGTAACGGCCCACGGGATCAAAGCTTTCTAGCACGAAACCGGGCGGGTCGATCCGCTCGTGACATCGCGCGCAGCTGGCATCCGCCTTGTGTCGATCGAGCAATTCGCGAATCGATTTCGCACCGGTTGTATCGGGCTCGATCGCGGGCACGTCGGCGGGGGGCGGCGCGGTCGGCATCCCAAAAATATTCTCAAGCATCCAGGCTCCGCGCAGCACCGGTTGCGTATCGACGCCGTTCGCCGTTGCCATCAGCACGCTCGCTTGCGTCAAGATGCCACCACGCAGACTTTCACGCGGCAGGGTGACTCGTTTCATCTGGTCAGATTTGGGGAAATCGATTTCGTAAAGTTTGGCATTACGACGATTCAGGTAAGTAAAGTCGGCGTCGATGAATGTTTCCAGCCGATGATTCTTATGCAAAATCTCGGACACAAACATTTCAGTTTCGGCGGTGACGGCGGCCAAGTCTTTGTCGGTCCACCTTAGCAAACGGGCGTCGGGCATGATTTGAGGCAACAAACGCAAATCGAGCCACTGCCCCGTAAACGAACTCAAAAAATTCTTGACCTTGGACTGCTTGAGCAAGCGTCGCGTCTGCTGCTGGAGAATCGGTTTTGCGGAAAGTTGTCCCTGCATCGCAAGCTTGCGTAATGTGTCATCCGGCGGACCGCTGGTCAGGAAATAGCTGAGCCGTGTTGCCAAGTCGTAATCGTCCATCTTGCCGGGGCGTTGTCCGCGATACAAGAAATGCGTTGAGCACAAAGCGGCCCGTATCGATAGATGGATGCCGTCACGAAAACTTGCGCCGTCGGCGATGTGATTGGTTGCAATGCCGACGTACTTGCTCAGCTGGGCGTCTGTAACGGGACGGCGAAAGGCTCGGTCGAGCATGGGACGCAAGATTTGTGCGGTGTAGGCAGCATCGTCCAGATCACCGCGCCGCCCCAGAAACCGAGCCGTGCGTTGCTTTCGCCGCCGGGTCTCCTCGTCTTCGATCAGTCGGGTGGGGCCAGTGATGGACATTTTGTGGATGTCGATCCCCGGTCCCTTAAAAAAATGAAAACAGCAAAGTGTTTCTTCTGTGTTGACTTCCTGGCGGGCTATGGCGAGTGCAAACGCTTGCACTTCCTCCGATTCGGGATCGAATTGGTCAAGGTTCCGCTTGGCAGACTCACGTTCCGCTTCGATTCGTTTCCACCATGACCAGCCTCGATCGGATCGTTGATGTCCCGCTTTCATCCACGCCAAGCCCAATTCGGGTTCGTCACGAAACGTATCAAGCAACTGTGCAGAGAATCGCTCCAAGTAAGCAGGTTTGTTGCCCGTGATGTCGCAATAGATCGGCGCATTGTCATAGTGGACCACAATCGTTTCGCCGCTTAGCAGTTCCACAGAAGTTTGGAACATGCTCGCCTGTTCGCTTTCCAGTTCAAACTCCGCCAGTTTTCGCAAACTGAATGCTTTGGCAAAGTTGGACCCCGTCGTTTTTCGAGCCAGCAGATGAACGACGGGAACGTGTCCCTCGGTCGGTCGGTACGCCGAAAGGTTGATCGCGACGTCGTATTCGCCGCTCACTTGGGCTTCGAATCGATTCGGCCAAACGCAACCTCGCGACAAAGGTTCGCTGCCGCTGACCATCCGCAGCACTCCGTCGATCTCGTGGCCGGTGGTGAAATTCAGTGAAAAATCACCGGGACCGATCTCGTTTCTCGTGGGTGACAACTTCACGGTATTTTGTTCCGGCGGCAGCAGTTCATCAGCGGCCGCGGTCGCCAGCTGAACGTACTGTTGCATCAGCGGTGGAGACAGTACGAGGCCTTCACCGATGTTGTCAAAACCGTGAGATTGAGTGTCGGCGGGAAACGAGTTTGGCACGTCGAACGGAATGCCTAGCACCGACCTTACCGAGTTTTCGTATTCCTGACGATTGAGTCGGCGCAGAACCGATCCTCCCGGCGGCACACGCTGTGTGAGCGTTTTGTCCAGCCAGTGGAGCATCACATTTCGCTGTGCATCCGACGGTCGGTGGTCGACGTCACTTGGTGGCATCTCGTTGGCCGTGAGCGCTTGATGAACCTTCGTCCAAACTTCTGACGAACGGGGATCGCTCCAATCAATCGCACCAGCGTCCAGAACGATTTCCGCTTCGGCCGATCCCTCGCTATGGCAATCGACACAGTGGCTGGTCAGAAATTCGCTGACAGAATCGTCAAGTTGCTGGTTGTCCGAGCCCTCGGCCACAATCGCGAGCGTGGGAACAACTAGCACGATCCAAGCAAGCAACCACCGTAACGACAGCAGCTTGCCGTCGGTTCGTCGGCGATCGAAATGTAGCCCCAGGGTGCGGCGCGTATAATGTTCGGGTCTACAAAAGTACTTCATTCAAATTCCGTCTGGCTTTCACGAACTGATCTTCTTCCAGTCCCATCGATTGCATCACAGTCAGGAATAAATCGCCCAGCAGAGGAGTCTCGTCGACAGGATTGTCCCGCGAGATCGAATGATGCGATCCATGTCGATAAGGCCCGCCGGCTAACAGGATTGGCAGGCGACTGTTGTTGTGCGTGTTGGCGTCGCCCATCCCGCTGCCGAACAGAATCGCCGTCGAGTCAACCAGCGGGCGACCTTCCGTGTCTTCCTTTTCGCCGAGCTGGCGGACAAAGTTTCCGAATCTTGACACGTGTTCGATACCGACGCGATTGAACTCGGCGATCTTGTCAGGGTCGTTGCCGTGATGCGAGAGGCCATGATAGCCCGCACTTAGTTTTTGTCCGTCGATACTGAAGACTTGTCCTTGGCCGGGCAACAAGAACGAAATGACACGAGTTGAATCAGTTTGCAACGCGAGCGACATCAGGTCGTACATCATTGATTCGCATTCCAGCGACAAGTCCGGCGCGACGGGATCGTACTCAGGCAACTCAAAATCGACTTGGGGCGTGGGCACACTCAGCCAGTCTCGCTGTTTCTGCAATTTTTTCTCCGCGTCGCGGACCGACGAAAAATACTCCGTCAGTTTTTCGGCGTCGCGAGCGTTGACCTGACGTTGCAGTGCACGTGCTTCCTCGATCGCCAAGTCAAGCACACTGCCGCCGCTGCGAAGCAGGTAATCCATTCGCGCCAAATCGGTCCCGCAGCTGAACAGATGGCGGTACAGGACGCTCGGTCGCCCGATCGCCGGAAGCGGAATGCCCTCCTTGGTAAAACTCATCATCCCGTCATTGCCGAATCCGCAAGTCACTTGCAGTGACTCGAACCGAGTCTGATTGCCAATGGCGTTTGCGACCATTTGATCGATCGAAATGCCAGGTGTCCCTTTGCCGGTCAGATAGTTTTTCCAGTTCTGATGTCCGTTGGGTGCGCGATGATCAAGTCCGCTGAAAACGCTGAACCGATCGCGCAAATCCTCCAGCGGCGTCAGTACCGGCGACATGGTGTAGTCACGACCCGCTGCCGACGGTGAAAAGCTGGGTGTGTGAAAACCCAAGTAACTGCCGATCGCGACAAACCGCTTCACGGCCGATGTCTTGTTTTCTGCGGCAGCAACGTTTTGCGGTTGATCGATTGACTCGAGTCCTGGCAGCGCCAGCCCCATCGCCGAACAACGCAAGAAAAACCGTCGATCCATAAATCAATGTCCGAACGTCCTAAGGCGTTTCCATTTCAACAAGATCTTAACGTGGTGACGATAACCTATTCAATCGCCATTTAAATTGCGAATCGAAGGTGGCGTCTTTTCGAATTCAATGGATCGGTGTGTTGTTGTCGTGGGCAATAATCGTTCCGCCACGCATCCGTTCCGCCGGTGCTTAGGCACGTCGGTGTCGTCTAAGAACAGTCGCAATGCCTAGCCCCAGCAGCGCGATTGCCGACGAAGGTTCGGGAACCATTGAAGTCGCAGTGACGAATGCTGGTGCATTCATTATCAGTAGGTCTTTTGTTTTACCGAGTCCGTCGTTTACGGGCAGAACCGGATCGAACACACGGGGCAAGTCCGGTCCATTCCCGCTATCTAAATCATACGTTGACGAGGAAACTTTAGCGCCAGTGAAGAACAGTTTGGTATTGAACAGCGTTGCTTTACCGACAAGCGAAATCGATCGTAGTTCAAAAACCTGACGTTGTCGCGGAAGCGAAACGAAGATATCGATACATTTTCTGCGCTTAGATCCCCAACGAAGAATTCGACGTCGGTCGGCGTGAACGACATCGGTCGGCGTGAACGTCACATGCTTGTTTTGAACGCCACGGTCTTCGGCGTCGCTCTTGATAGTAACACTTATCGAAAACGGCGTGCCGTCATCGACGGTCGCTTCCCAGCCATCGACCTGTAACATCCAGGGATTGTCCGGTTTAAAGACACTTCTTGCGGGTTCGACGAAACCGGACGAGCGGTAAACGATTTCAGCAAAACAGTCGTTCGGAAAAATCAAGTAACGCTAGAATGAAAACCAGTCGTCGTAGATGTGGGCTCATTGCTTGTACGTACCTATCGCAAAAAGGATGACTCGCGAATGAGGATGTCCGAGGCATCTTTGGAAAGAAGGGGCTGCGACACGGAAGCCTTCGCCTAATGCCCGGGCCCCTTGAGCAGGCTTTGCCCGTTCAAGAAGCTCGCTCAATTGCCGTTGACTTCGATCCGCCGCTCACTCGTCGGTGACGCAGCCTTCGCTTGCGCTTTTGACGGTTTTGATGTACTTGTACAGCGTGCCGCGGGTGGCTTTCAGTGGTGGCGCGGTCCACGATGATTTGCGTTTGGCAAGTTCCGCTTCGTCGACGTCGACATCAAGCGAGTTCTTTTCCGCATCGATGGTGACGATGTCTCCGTCTTGCAGCAGTCCCAGCGGTCCGCCCTCTTGAGCTTCGGGCGTGATGTGACCGACGATGAATCCGTGGCTGCCGCCGCTGAACCGTCCGTCGGTCAGCATCGCCACGTCGCTGCCCAGGCCGGCGCCCATGATCGCACTGGTCGGCGTCAGCATTTCGGGCATCCCCGGTCCGCCTTTGGGACCTTCATAGCGAATCACGACGACATCGCCTTTTTGAATTTTCTTTTCTTCCAGTGCATGCAGCATGTCTTCTTCGCTGTCAAAGCATCTTGCCGGACCGCTGAACTGAAGCCCTTCCTTGCCGGTGATCTTGGCAACCGCACCGGTCGGCGCCAGCGAGCCTTTGAGGATACGAATGTGACCGCTTTCTTTGATCGGTTTGTCGATCGGTGCAACGATCGTTTGACCTTCTTTTAAATCCGGTACCGATTCCAAGTTCTCGGCCAGCGTCTTGCCGGTGACTGTCAAGCAAGATCCGTCCATCAATCCGTTGGCCAGCAAGTACTTCATCACCGCCGGCGTGCCACCGATGCTGTGCAAGTCTTCTTGGACAAATTTGCCGCTGGGTTTCAAGTCGGCCAGGTAAGGAATGCGATCGCTGACCGATTGAAAGTCATCGATGGTCAGCGGCACGTCCACCGCACGGGCCATCGCGATCAGGTGCAAGACAGCGTTCGTGCTGCCGCCGAGTGCCATGACGGTGACCATTGCATTTTCGAACGCGGTGCGTGTCATGATGTCGCGCGGCTTGATATCGGCTTTCAATAGTTCCAACATCGCGACACCGGCGCGGTGGCACTCGTCTTTTTTTTCCGCGTCCACCGCGGGGATACTGGCCGAATACGGCAGCGACATGCCGAGCGCTTCGATGGCGGTTGCCATGGTGTTGGCCGTGTACATGCCGCCGCAGGCGCCGGCACCGGGGCAACTCTTTTGAACGATCTGTTGCCGCTCTTCGTCGCTGATTTGTCCCGCAATGAATTGGCCGTAGCACTGAAAGGCGCTGACGATATCAAGCTTTTCGTTTTTATAGCTTCCCGGTTTGATCGTTCCGCCGTACACCATGATGGCGGGACGGTTCAGTCGGCCCATTGCGATCAGGCAACCCGGCATGTTTTTGTCACATCCGGGCAGCGCGATCAGACCGTCATACCACTGCGCGGCCATGATGGTTTCGATCGAGTCGGCGATCAGGTCGCGACTCTGCAAGCTGTAACTCATCCCGTCGGTGCCCATCGAGATGCCGTCGCTGACCCCGATCGTATTGAACCGCATGCCGACAAGTCCGGCGTCCGTGACGCCTTTTTTGACCTCGGCGGCCAAGTCCAACAGGTGCATATTGCAGCTGTTTCCTTCGTACCACATGCTTGCGATACCGACTTGTGCCTTGTTCATGTCGTCGCTGGATAGGCCGGTCGCATACAGCATGGCCTGGGACGCGCCTTGGCTTTTGGGTTGAGTAATCTTGCTAGAGTATTTGTTCAGTTGAGTCATGTTCGCGATTGTTCGATGGAGGTTAACGTGCCGACGTCGCACAGATTATGATCAACGGCGCCAGATCTACAATGTACGCCCGTTGCTGAACGTTCAACGCTCGTCGCCCAATTCGTGCGTCGGATGCCGAACCTCAACGCTAGACGCTTTTTTTATCCGCCGGTTCGAGGTTTTTTTGATGATTCGATCCATCTCGCTGCTGCTTTGCCTGATCGGAATCTCTTTGCCAGTTTCCGCCGGCCCGCCGCTGAACACTGATTCTGCGGCGAAACCAGATTCGGCTGCGAAGCCAGAATCCGCTGGGGGCTCCGGCACGTCGGCGCAGGACGCCGGCTCGGCCAAGGATGACTTTGATTTCAAGTCGCGGTCCCTGTTTGACGGTGAGACTCTGCGGGGGTGGGAAGGCAACGCGTATTGGTTTCGAGTTGAAACAGAACAAGGCGCGATCGTTGCCGGACGGTTGGAAGAGAAAATTCCGCACAACGAGTTTCTTTGTACGACGTCGCGGTTCGGCGATTTTGAATTGCGGTTGGAAGCCAAGCTAGTCGGTGAGGGCAGCAACGCAGGCGTACAAATTCGATCCGAGCGGATTCCTGGTGAGACCGAGGTTCGCGGGTATCAAGCCGACATCGGGTGGGTCCAGCAAGGCAAGCTGTCTGTCTGGGGCGCGCTGTACGACGAATCTCGCCGGCGAAAATTCTTGGCCCAGCCGACGGCGGACGTTTCGCAAGATCTGGTCAAGAAAGACGGCTGGAATGCGATGCGTGTGATCTGCGAAGGCCCGCGGATTCAAATCTTTGTTAACGGCAAACAGACGGTCGACTACACCGAGACGGATGATTCAATCCAGCGTGATGGCGTGATCGCTCTGCAGGTCCACAGCGGTCCACCGCTGGAAGCGTGGTATCGAAATATTCGGGTTCTTTCGCGATGACCGATTCTGAACCAGAGGGTGGGCCGAGTATCCAGTTCGTCTATTTCGATCTGGGCAATATCTTGGTTCGTTTCGACGAACAGATCGCCTGCGCGAACGCGTCGAATCTGTTTGACGTGGCGGCCGAAAAAATTCATGCGGCCGTCTACGGATCGGGACAGCAAACGCGATACGAACACGGCGAGTTGTCGGGTGAAGAATTTGCCACATCGATTCGCGAGCAAGTTGGCCGAACGATCCAGCAGATGCCGACACAACGACTGCTTGACGCACTCAGCGACATGTTCACGCCGATCGATTCGATGCAGCAAATCGTCCACAGCGTCCATCAAGCCGGTGTGCCATTTGGCATCTTGTCCAACACGTGCGCGGCCCACTGGGACTGGATCACTCGCCAACAGTGGCCTGTCATGCAAGAAGCTTATCGTGAAACAATTTTGAGTTTTGAAGCGGGCGCGATGAAACCGAACAAGCGGATCTATCAACTCGCCGAAGCCAGCGCCGAAGTCGCTCGCGAACGCATCCTCTTCGTTGACGATCGAACAGAAAACGTGCAGGCCGCCAAACAGCGAGGCTGGCAGGCGGTCGAGTGCATCGGCGGCGAACCGGTCGCTGCGGTGCTGCGAGAATACGGAGTAACGGCGTAGGTGTCGAAAACCCATGTGAATGACACCCGTCAACCAGGCAAGTATGTGCCAAGCTTGTTGCGCAGTGTCTTGTTTTGGCTGCTGGTGACCTCGGGGATCGCCTTGTTTTGGCCAATCGACAGGGTTGGGTTTGATCCCTTTGCGCCCTCCCCTGCCCTGCTCTGGTCGCTGATTGTCGCCACAATGTTTTCGTTGGGCACGCTGGTACGTCGGCCCGAACTGTTGCCGCTGCGGAAACGTCCCTGGTGGGTCTTGCTGGGCGTGTTAGCGCAAGTCCTGGTCATGCCTGCCGCCGCATGGTCGGTGACCAAGCTGGTGCCGATGTCCAGTGAGTTGGCCGCGGGCGTGATTCTGGTCGGCTGTGTTCCTGGCGCGATGGCATCGAATGTATTGACGCACACGGCGGGCGGCAGCGTGGCGTTCTCGGTCACATTGACGAGTGTTGCGACGCTGTTGTCACCTGTGACGGTGCCCGCCGTGCTTAGCGTGGTGGCCGGTCCGTCATGGACCCCATCGCTCGATTCACCAGCCGTGACATCGATGCGGCTGTTGTTCGGTGTCGTCCTGCCGACGGTCGTCGGGTTCGTGCTCTCGGACCGCTGGCTCTGGATTCGAGGAGTCAGCGATCGCTTCGCGTCTTTGGTCGCTTCGGTATCCTTGCTGGCGATCATTGCGCTGGTCGTCGCCGTCAACCGTGAACGACTCGCCAGTGTCAGCCTGGTGATCGTTGCTTCTTTGTTACTGGTCAACGCGGTCGGGTACGCATCGGGATACACTCTGGGGCGTTTGGCTGGGATGACGTCACGTTACCGACGAGCATTGACGCTGGAGGTCGGGATGCAGAATGCGGGGCTAGGAACCACATTGGCCGTGTCGATGTACGGCGTTGATTCGGTGGCGACGATCCCGACCGCAGCCTATACGTTTGGGTGCATGTTGACCGGGACGGTGCTCGCAATGCTATGGCATCGGTTTGAACCAGCCGAGCTTGACCTGCAGTCCTAATAACCCGCGTGCAGGCCTGATCTGCCACCCGCAGGCCTGATTGGCCAATCGTGTCGGCCTGATTGGCCAATCTCGCCAGTGATCCAATCGCCAGTGATCCAATCGCCAAAGCGTTTGCGTTATCGACGTATTTGAACTCGATAAGTACCGATCGGCGCGTGATTGGCGGCAAATCGACCGCCGATTCGGATTTGCTGAGCAAACGTTATCATGGTGGTAGGCCGATGCGGCAAGTTCGGGCACTTTGGCACATGGCGGCGCTCCTTTCGGAGCGTTTTTATTGACCACACTGGCACACAATGAAACTACCTCACCATTCCGGCACAGCACCGACGATGAACCAGCCGCGGTTGGTTGCCGTGATTGATATCGGCGCGACCAGTATCCGAATGGAGGTCGCCGAGCTTCGTGATGGCGGCGAAGTTCGAAGCCTGGATGCGTTGCTGCAGGCGGTCGACTTAGGACGCGAAGTGTTCGCGACGCGGCGTATCAGCCGCGCTAGTATCGAAAAAGCCGCCAGCATTCTGATCAAGTACAAACGTCTGCTTCGCGAATACGATATTGCCGACGCGGATGTGCGAGTGGTCGCAACCAGTGCCGTACGCGAAGCGACCAATCGTGTCGCCTTTACGGATCGGATTTTCGTTGCGACCGGGCTTGATGTCGAAACGATCGATGATGCGGAAGTCAACCGAATCACATACATGGGGATCATCCCGCACTTGGCCGCGCACGAAGAGCTGGCCAAAGGCAAATCGGTGGTGGTCGAAGTCGGCGGCGGCAGCACCGAAGTGCTGATTGTTCGTGGCGGAAACGTCGTCTATAGCGGCTCGTTTCGGTTGGGTTCCTTGCGGTTGCTGCGCATGCTGGAATCGTCCCGTGCGGGGGCTTCGCGGCATCGTTCCCTGCTGGATGGCCACATCCGTCGCGCAGTCATCCAAATCGCCGAAAATGTCCACACCGATGACTCGACGCATTTGATCACGTTGGGCGGTGACATGCGATTCGTGGCCAAGCATCTCAAGAGTGATTGGGACGGGGTCAGTCTCTCGCGCATTTCAACATCGGAACTGGAATCCTTTACCGATGGTTTGTTGAAACTGGACGAAGACAAAATCGTCAAACGCTATGGAGCCAGTTTTATCGAAGCCGAAACGATGGCGACCGCCATGCTGGCTAACGTCATGCTCGCGAAACATTTCGGTTTGTCACATGTCTATGTCTGTGAAACCAACTTGCGAGACGGTTTGCTGAACGACATCGCGGTGGGTGGCAACTGGACAGCTGAATTTCGAAATCAAATTGTTCGTTCGGCAATCTCACTGGGCCGCAAGTTTGGCGTTGACGAGACGCACGGCCGGCAAGTTGCCGAGTTGGCGAGAAAACTCTTTCATCAACTCTCGGAATTGCACGCCTTAGAAAATCGGCACGAGGTGTTGCTGTACGTCGCCGCGCTGCTGCACGAATCGGGCATGCTGATCAACGTCCGCAGCAATCACAAACACGCCTTGTACCTGATTCGAAACAGTGAACTGTTCGGCTTGTCACGCAGCGAATTGCTGCAGGTTGGACTGATCGTGCGATACTACCGACGCGCAAATCCACAGGCCACGCACGACATTTATGGGACGCTGGACCGAGAGAAACGCGTGGTGGTGGCCAAGCTGGCCGCGATCCTGCGACTGGCGCTTGCGCTTGATGACACCCGCAGCGGTCGCATTCGCGAAATCGAATGCAATCGGTCCGGCAAGCGATTGATCATTACAGTTCCCGGCGTCGACGACGTTTCACTGGAACAAGTCGCGATGCGGCAAAACAGCGGATTGTTCGAAGAAGTGTTTGGAATGCCAGTGCTGTTGCGAAGCGGAAGCTAGGTCGCGGCAGCGAGTTCGCCGCGGCTCAGAATCGTTTGTCCATGAGTCGATTCCTGGCATCAGGGTGCTGGACGTGGATGGAAAGCATGGACGTCGCCATACAGGCCTGAGAAATACTTGCTGTCGATCGAAAAACGGTTCGCCGAACCCTGTCACACGTTTACCAGAATCTCGGTGTTCGCAATGCTCTGCAATATCTTCATGATGGGGGCTTCGAGTCACATCGCTTTCGAAAATCACGGTCGCTGGAAGTCCCAGTCGAAAACGGATGTCGGTGCCGAAAAATGCGTGATGCCGGTATCGCGAGCCATCGCTGTCATCGTCTTTTTCACGGGAATCATTTTGTCCGAACAATCTTCTAAGCGTGTGCTGGCACAAGGAACAAAAACGGCGCCCCATGCGGAAGTCAGCGTCAAGTTGAAACGTAGCCTCGCCCGGTTTAAAGATGCGCGAGATGAACTGGTGCGGATGCGAGTCGAAAAGGCCGGCGTGACCAATCCGCGGGTGCTGGATGCGATTCGCAATACGCCTCGGCACGAGTTTGTGCCGGAACATTTGCGCGAACAAGCTTACTTGGATATGGCACTGCCGATCGGTGATTCGCAAACCATTAGCAGCCCATTCATCGTGGCACTGATGACTGAAGTCTTGGACCCACAGCCGACCGACAAGGTATTAGAAGTCGGAACCGGCAGCGGCTATCAGGCCGCCGTGCTCAGTCCCCTGGTTCAACATGTTTATTCGATCGAGATTGTGCCGGAACTGGGCCAGCAAGCCGCTAAAGTTCTGAAGCGTTTGGACTACAAAAACGTATCGACGAGGATCGGTGACGGGTATCTCGGTTGGCCTGAAGCCGCGCCGCTGGACAAAATCATCGTCACGTGCAGCCCCGAGTCGGTTCCCCAGCCGCTGATCGATCAATTGCGCGAAGGTGGCAAGATGATCATTCCCGTCGGACAGCGTTACCAACAAACACTGTTCGAAATGACCAAGCAAAACGGCAAGCTGATCCGTAAACCGCTGCGTCCGACATTATTTGTGCCGATGACCGGTGAAGCGGAGGAAAGTCGACAGTTGCAACCGGATCGTAAGAATCCAGTGGTCGTTAATGGCGACTTTGAAGCGGTTCCTGAACATATTGCCGCCAGCATCGACGATGCTAGGGATACGGCCGAGTCAATCGATGCCGATCAGTCCAAGACCAACTCGCCTAGTTCCGATCATTCCACCAGCGACCGGCTCGATCAGAAGTATCGCCAAGAATATATCGCGGGTTGGTACTATGGCCGCCAAGTTCGGCGGGTCAAAGACTCTGCTGGCACCGGCGCGGCGACGAATTTTGCCGGGAACGCGTTTGCGCGGTTTGAGAACACGACGCCGGGACTCGATTCGCACCTGCTGCAAGGTATTCCGATCGATGGGACCCACGTCGGAATGTTGCGGATGAGCGGCCGGGTGCGGACCGAGAATGTTCAGCAGGGGCCGGGGCCCCAAGCGCGGCCCGTGATTGCGATCAGTTTCTATGATCGCGATCGCAACGAGCTGGGGATCTATTGGCTCGGTCCGTTTTCGGGGACGACACCTTGGCGAAACGTCAGCCGGCTGGTTCGCGTGCCCGCCAAGACCCATGAGGCGATTTTGCGAATCGGATTATTTGGGGCAACCGGGCGCGCGGATTTCGACGCAATTTCACTCAAACGGGTTGATTAAACATCCGTAAGGGGCCGACGCCGGACATCTTTGCCTATGCTGCGCAGTCGCGCAGCTTGCCCAGGGGTGCAAAATTTGCCTGACCTGCTTGAATCGCGTAATCCGTTCGCTATTCTAAGTCGTGAATCCGTCATACCATCGGGGGACGGAACGATAAGGTTTGACGTTGCTGGGTCCGCAAATCGCGCTGAAAAGCCATTGTTGCGGGCGACGTCTGAAGGAGGATTCAACACCTATGATTTGTCATCGTTTTTGTGCACCGCTTGCGGTCTTGATCGCAGCCTTCAGTCTGACCTCACTTGATTCGTCAAGTGTTGCCAACGCTGGTGGTTCTTCCGGAGGATATTCTTCCGGTTATGGATCGTCCGGCGGCGGATACGCATCGGCCGGCAGCCGCGGCGGAACGTTGTTGGGTCACCTTCGTTCAAAATTACAAGCTCGCGGTGGTTCCTCTGGCGGAAGTTCCGGCGGCGTTGCCGTTTCGGGCGGAAGCTCGGGTGGATCATCCGGCGGAAGCTCTGGCGGCGGTTATGTATCGGCGCGATATGGTGGCAGCAGTGGTGGACGCGTTGGGCCTCTTCAGCGCCTCGTCTCGCGTTTACACGCTCACCGTGCCGCACGTGCGAGTGCCAGCAGTGGTGGCAGCAGCGGCGGTTCATCCGGCGGTTACCGCGTCGCAAGCAGCGGCGGTTCGTCCGGTGGCAGCAGCGGCGGATCCTCTGGCGGCAGCAGTGGCGGTTCGTCTGGTGGCAGCACCGTCAGCTACTCATCGCCGGTTTCCTACTCGGCGCCCATCCAATCGGTCTCGTTGGGTGCATCAGCCGGCTATGAATCATCCGTCGTCGAATCGTCTTACCAGTCATACGCTCCCGTCGAATCCTACTCGACACCGATCGAAGGCACCGTCATTCACGGCAGCAGCTACGACGGTGGCGTGATCTTGGACAGCAGCCTCGATGCGGGTGTGATCACCGACGGTGGTTATGAAACCGGCGTGATCAGTGATGGAAATTCATCCGAAGGCACGAGCATTGCCGAACCGACTCCCGATGACTCGACGCGATACGAATCGTCCAAACCGGCTGTCGAAAGCGATGCCGCTTTGCTGACCGTCGCCGTGCCACACGAAGGTGCCAAAGTCACCGTCAACGGTCACGAGACATCCAGCGACGGCGAAGTCCGCCAGTTCATGTCACGCGGACTCAAGGAAGGCTACGTTTACACTTACGTCGTTAAAGTGGAATACAACGCCGGCGGCGAAGAAAAGACGGAAGAAAAGTCGGTCAAGCTGCGACCAGGTGACACCGAGCGTGTTGTCTTTGAGAAAGCCGATGCCCCGACCGATGCCGATGTGACCGTAACCAAAAGCGACGTCATGACGACCGTGGTCAAGCTGAACGTTCCTGCGGATGCCAAAGTGGTATTGGCCGGCAACGAAACCAACGGAAGTGGACAGGTTCGAACCTTCCGCACGACGCAATTGAAACCCGGTCAGCAATGGTCCAACTACACCGTGGTTGTCACGGCCGTCGTCAATGGCCAGAACGTCAGCAAGGAAAGAACCGTCAACGTGGTTGCCGGCAGCACGACCGAATTGACGTTCGACTTTGACTCGGTCTCGGTTGCTCAGCGATAACGATCGACCAGCGATCACCATCACGATGCGACACCCGTCGCGTCGCTTGTGATCCCGAGATTCGAGAATCATCAATCAGCGATTGAAAACGAAAGCCGCGTCCCAAATGGGGACGCGGCTTTTTCTATGGGAAACGTTGAATCATGCGGCGCCAACGGTGACACGGGTGACAGAGACCGATCCTGCATGCAGCTGAGACGAATCCTGCTGGAGGCAGAGATCCTGACAAGTTGATGACTGTACAACCCCGGCGCGGTAGCTAACGTAGGAAGAGAGCGATGTTCTCAGCACCGGCTGAGCGTTTTCATCGGGCAGAGTACTCGGCGGCGGACTGGTCAATGTCGGCGGAATCCACACCAAACACGACGGTTCCCGGTCGGCGATTAGCCACCGGTAAGCTGATCGCGAGTGGTGTGTTGGTTTTTCATCTCGTTGCGTTGGTGGGGCCACCGCTTTCGCTGCAGACTCAGGGGCCGCTGGGCAGTTCTCCCTCGGTCGCGATGCTGATGCAGCCGGTGCGGTGGTATTGCCAATCGTTCTATCTCGATCGCGGCTATGCGTTCTTTGCTCCCGATCCTGGACCCAGTCATTTGATCCAAGCCGCAACGACACAGTCCGACGGCAGCCGGGTCGAGCAGATGTATCCTGATCTGCAGCAGCAATGGCCGCGGTTGCTGTACCACCGGTATTTCATGTTGGCTGAATTCTTGACCGAGATTCATCAACCGCCCGGACCTCCGGCGGAATTGTTCGAGGCCCAGCGCGAAGAAGCGGAAGCTTGGGTCCGTTCACGCGCGCGGTACGAACATGTCCGGCAGTCCATGATCGAACACTTGAAACACAGCAACGGAAACGACAACGTTGCCATCCGTCGCATCGAGCATCTGATTCCCGATTTCATTTCACTTTCGGTCGATGACGTCGCGCTGACTGACGAAGACCTGTACCGCGTGTTATTGGACCGCCCGATCATCAGCGATATTGCGCGCGGCCCCGTCCCCGGTCGGACACAAGAGTTGCCCGTGGCGGTACCCGAGACAATTCCCCCACCGGTGGCCGAGCAGGAGCAGTCGGCGGCCGGGCACCCATTTTCGGACAAGAACGAGGACGAGCCATTGTCACCGTCAGAGGCGGTGCGATGACTGAGGGTGTGGTACCGAATCGCCCCGTGCCGAAAGATGCTCCGAAAGTTTCCCCGAAACGGTCCCCGGCTGATTCGTTGTCAACGCGCGTCGTGAGCGAAGTTCGCCGCTGGATCGGTGAATCGTCGATCGGTTTGGTAACCGGTTGGGATCGTTTTTGGTTCACGCCGCGCCTCCCCCACACCGTCGCTTTGGTGCGAATTGCAACCGGCGCCATGCTGTTGTATGCGCACTTGGTATTGGCGACCGACTTGATGTCGTTTCTCGGCGACAACGCGTGGATCAACAATGAAACGTCTCGACAATTACATGACGGGGCGTTCGGTCCATCGGATTGGTCGCGAAGTTACCTGTGGTACATCAGCAGCCCTGCGCTGCTGTGGATGCATCACGCATTCACACTGGTGGTCACTGCCGCATTCATGATTGGGTTTTTGACTCGGATCACCGCGCCGCTGGCTTGGTTTCTGCAATTGATGTACTTGCATCGTTTGACCGGCGCCCTGTTCGGGCTCGATCAGATCATGACGTACGCGGCGATGTACACGATGATCGCGCCGTGTGGGGCAAAGTACAGCGTCGACGCCTGGCTAAGAGATAAATTTGCGGACCGACGTTCCTCCAGTTCTAAACTGATGTGGTTGTTGCCCGAAGCGGTTCCGAGCGTTTCGGCGAACATCGCGACGCGGCTGCTGCAAGTGCACCTGTGCGTGATTTACTTGTTCGGCGGTCTCGCGAAAGCACGCGGGACATCGTGGTGGGACGGAACGGCTGTTTGGTACGCGATCGCAAACTACGAATACCAATCCATCGATCTGACGTGGCTGGGCTCGTACCCGAGATTGTTTTCGGCACTTTCGCACGTGACGATGTTTTGGGAAATCTTTTATTGCGCCCTTGTGTGGCCCAAGCTGACGCGGCCATTCGTGTTGGCAATGGCCGTGGCCGTGCATGGCGGAATCGCGTTATTCATGGGCATGGCAACCTTTGGGATCATGATGATCGTGGCCAATTGCATCTTCTTGGATCCCGCTTGGTTTGCGCCGCCACAATCCGCGGATGAGCCGACAGATACAGAATCGACGGATGCGGAAACGATCGATGAGCCATCGGACGTCGCCGCATCCATCGATTCGGAACTCGTTGATTTCGAATCCGTCGACCTTGAACCGGCTGCTCTTGAACCGGCTAATCGGGACTCAGCGAGTGCGGACTCAGCCGATCCGGAACCGGCAGAACTGGAGCCGACTGGTGTCGAATCGGCTGTCGACGCTGGGCTGATCGACACGCCGGCCAAACGCGAATCGAAGACGCCGCTGGACGAACGTGAGCAGCGTGTTCGCAAAGCAGCCAAGAAGGTCAAGAGCCGCTATGCGCGGCTGAAAGAGCGTGAAGCGAAATTCAAAGCGCGTGCCCAGCGGCTAAAGGAGCGCGAAGCGAAGGTTCGCCGTTTCGTTCTCAGGCAGCGCGACAAAAAGAACAAACGTCAGTCGGATGATTCATCCGAGTAACGCTAGTCGAGATGACCGCGGCGAAACGAGATGCTTCGCGCTCGTTTCCTCGCTAGTTGACCTTTAAGAGTGACTCGCCGGTCATTTCGTCGGGTTTGGGAAGCCCGATCAATTGAAGGATCGTGGGCGCGATGTCGGCCAGTCGGCCACCTTCGCGAAGCTTGACGTTTTCTAATCCAGGTTCGACCACGATCAGCGGGACGTCATACGTGGTGTGCGCCGTGTGGGGACCGCCGGTGACCGGATCGATCATCTGTTCACAATTGCCGTGGTCGGCCGTCACAACCAGCGAGCCACCTTTGGCAAGCGTCGCGTCGACAATTTGTCCGACGCAGTGATCGACTTTCTCGACCGCGGCGATCGCGGCTTTCAAGACTCCCGTGTGTCCGACCATGTCGCCGTTGGCAAAGTTCACGACAATCAATTCGGCCTTTCCCGACTCGATCACATCCAGAACTGCTTGAGTGACGCCGTCGGCTGACATCTCGGGCTTTTGATCATAGGTGGATACATCTCGCGGTGAGGGCACCATGCCCCAGTCTTCTTCGACGAAAGGATTGTCACGGTAGTCGTTGAAAAAGAAAGTCACGTGCGGGTACTTTTCCGTTTCCGCACAGCGGAACTGGTGCAAACCATGTGCACTGATCACATCGCCCAGGATGTTGGGCATCTTGGCGCGTTTTTCAAAGATGACTTCGACAGGCAATCCGGTTTCGTAGCCGGTCATGGTGGCAAAGTACAAGTCGTCGATCTGTTTGCCTCGATCGAATCCACCGCCGGGAATATCCTTCCACTGGTCGTCTGGCAGCACAAACGCTTTGGTGATTTCTCGCGTTCGGTCCCCGCGATAATTCAAGAAGATCACCGCGTCGCCGTCCTTGACCAGCCCGGCCGGTTTTCCGTCGGCAAGAATTGTCGTGGCCGAGATGAATTCGTCGCCCGTTCGATTGCTGTCGGTCGGGTGGTCGTAATAGTGTTGGATCGCTTCGGTGGCACTTGTGGCGGTGCGGTCGGATCCTTGCGTCATCATGCGGTAGGCGGTTTCGACACGTTCCCACCGCAGATCACGGTCCATCGCATAGAACCGACCGATCACACTGGCGATGCGGCCGACGCCGGCGTCTTTCAATGCCTGTTCGATCTTGCCGACATAGTTGATGCCGCCGGTGGGCGACGTATCGCGACCATCGGTGATCGCGTGGACGGCGAACTGATCGGCACCGAGGCCCGCTCGTTTCGCCAGTTCGACGATCGCCAATGCATGGTCCAAGTCGCTGTGGACTCGCCCATCGGACATCAAGCCCAGCAAGTGCAGCGTGCCGCCGGTCTTTTTGACATGCTCGATGGCGCCCACGAGCACGGGGTTTTTGAAAAACGATTCGTCGCGAATCGATCGTGTGATCCGCATCACTTCTTGATCGACGATCCGGCCGGCACCGATGTTCTGGTGGCCGACTTCGCTGTTGCCCATCACCCCCGCGGGTAAACCGACGTCCTCGCCCGAGGTGTGGATCAGCGTGTGGGGGTACTCGGCCATCAAAGCATCGGCGACCGGCGTGTTGGCCAAATGGACGGCATTGGCGCTGTCCCATTTCGAATCCGGGTTTTGGCCCCAGCCGTCACGGACAATGAGAACGACAGGTTTTCGGCGAACTTCCGACACGATGTTGATTCCTATACAGCGAGGCCGAGTGATGGTGATGGCGGGCTGGACAGCACCGCGGATAAGCTTTACCCGCCGATTCTAGCGGCACGGCCGTGAATTCGTAGCCCGCCTATGCCGCCGGTCCGCCAGAGCTCGACGAGTCAGGCCGCATCGAACCCGGGCTGCTGTGAACCCAGGCTGCTGTGACCCCGCTGTGCTGTGACCCAGCTGTGCTGTGAACCCGGCCGCTACGAACAACACGCCCGGACCGTTACGCTGTCGCCACGGACCGTTGCGGTAGGTGTTCTCGATCATTCCGGTCGGTTCCCAAATTGCTCAGTTACCCGATGGATAGGGTTCTTGGATTCACATCATGACTTTGCCACGATTCGATCGCGGGTCTTCGTTCGAAAAACAGTTCCCTGACGAAGTGATCGATGGGCTTGGCCCGCGACTGGAATCGCTGCGCGCGCGGCTGACACAATTGGCCAATCCCATCCGTGATTCGTCGGCGATCGATCTGTCCGAGGGTATGACCAGTGTCGACTCACCCAGCGATGATCGCAGTTTTTTTCGGTTGCCCGAACGACAATACGCCGCCTACGTCGCACGACGCGAAGCATCCGATCTCGGCCGAGTCTTTGCAGTCGCCAACGGTTTGCATGATCATGTCGACGCGGTGGTTGTCTGCAGTGACCCGGGGATGGCTGCGGGCGCGAGGGCGTTGATGCAGGCCTGCTGCGATCCCTATCACAACGAACGGACGCGGGCGATGCGTGGCAGCAAACCGCGGATGTATTTCCAGCCGAATCCTCACGAGAACGATGCGCTGGCCAGTTTGCTGACGCGGTTGCGCCAGCCGCATGCCGAACAAACCTGCGAACAACGTTGGGCGATCGTCTCGCTTGAACCCGGCGATGATTTGGGCCGTTCGACAAGCCACACCGATGCCGATCAAGCGCAACGGGGTCGGCAATATCTAGTTGATCAGCTTCGTCAGACGCTTGACCAGGCATCCCCGCATTCAAACCTTGATCCCGCGCTGGCCGATTTCCCGCTGGCCGATCCCGCGCGGGCCGAGAAAACGCAGCCCGAGCAAGCAGACGTCAAGCAGGCGGGCATCGAGCAAGACCTTGCGCGCTTCGTGGTCTCGATCGGTGGCTCAAAATCCATCGCGTCGTTGTCGCACGTTGGTGGGGCGAATGGCATGCCGCCAGCGCGGCAACGCTTTTCACTGACACCGGATCTGGGGCCAGCCTGGACGGTGCTGTCGCCTGCGGGGATGTTGCCGGCGGCAATGTTGGGATTGGACTGTATGAAGTTGCTGGAAGGTGCGGTCGTCATTAATGACCACTTTCAAGACACACCGCTGGCGGACAACATTGCGATGAGGTTGGCTGCTTCGAATTATTTAGCGGCTCGCGGTGGACTGCGACATCGGTTGATCAGCACCTGGTCAAATGCCTTGGCGGGATTTGGCGATTGGTGTGGCCGGCTAACGCAAGATTCCGCCGCGACCGATGCCACCACCACCGTACTGGTCAATCCGAGTGAACTGGAGCGGTTTCGTGCGTTGTGTCGCGTTGCCGACGGGAATCGACTGGTCCAACACCTTGTCGCCCAGAAGTCCAAATGTGACGCGATTCTGGGTGCCGATTCGCGGTCGATGGATGCGATGATGCAGGCGACATACCGCCAGACGCTGGATGAAATCGAATCACCGTCATTCAGCCTGACGCTCTCGCACATTGATACGTTCACGCTGGGCCAGCTTTTTCAGCTGACGATGATTGCAACCTGGATCGAAAAGGAATTAAGGTGCCAGGACGAATGTGGCAAAACCGAATCGATGCCGGATCAACAAACCGGCCCGACATGACTAAGGTAGCCTGCTGATGAACCACGGAATTCCCCTGCACCTTAGGTGAACTACAAAATGTCTGCGGTGGACGATCAATTCAAGCAGCTTCGTGCGGCCGGTCAAAAGGCACTGATGCCCTTTCTGACGGCCGGCGATCCCGATCTGGCAACAACCGCCGATGTGCTTCGCGCGGTCGGCCCGGCCGGTGCCAGTCTTTGCGAAGTCGGTGTGCCGTACAGCGATCCGATCGCCGACGGCCCCGTGATCCAGGCCTCGTATCAACGTGCGCTCGAATCCGGATTTCGATTGCAACAAGTTTTCGAACTCGCTCAATCCGTGGCCGCCGAAGTCACCGTGCCGATGGTGACGATGGTCAGCTATTCGATCATCTATCGGGTCGGTTTGCAGTCGTATGTCGACCAGGCCAAGGCCGCAGGATACGCCGGCGCGATCGTTCCCGACCTGTTGGTGGAAGAGGCCGATGCGTTGGCCAAAATTTGTCGCGATGCGGATTTCAGCCTGATTCAACTGGTAACACCCACAACGCCGAGAGACCGGCAAATTCGTATCGCCGAATCATCGACGGGTTTCCTGTATTACGTCTCGGTCACCGGAATCACTGGCGAACGAACCAAGCTGCCGGCCGACCTGGCGGACAATGTCAGCTGGCTACGCGAACAAACCGACCTACCGATTTGCATCGGATTCGGCATCAGCGGTCCAGAGGCCGCAGCCACACTTGCACCGGTTGCCGACGGATTGATCGTCGGTTCGGCCATCGTCCGGCGCATCGCACAGGCGACCGATCGCGCCGACGCGGTGGCCTCGGTGTCGGCATTCATGAAAGAGTTGCGAGTGGCAATGGGCCAGTGACCCCGCGCTAGCGCCAGAGCCGTCTCAATCAGGCACCAGAGCCGTTTCACTCAGGCGCCAGAAATTCGGCGTGCAAGCGGTTCAACTTTGCATGCCAATCTGCGGTGTTCCCTCGGCCAACGGTGATCGCGTGCGGTCTTGCTGCGGCGTTTCTTTTTGTTCCGGCTAGTTCCGGCTTTTCCCGGCAAGCGTGATCGATCAAAGCGATTGGAAACGTTCCAGGCTCGTGCTCTTAGTCGTGCTCGTCCCCGGGGCGGTCGTGTCCTCGTTTCCAAGTCGAAAACGGGGCCAACACTCGCGATATTCGTCACGACCCGCATGACCGGTCAGCTTGCCTGGTCGTTACTGCTTTCCTGATGCGAATGTCGGGTGTTTTAGGCCAGGTTTACCTAATCCGTGTGCTACGTTTTTTTGCCTCCCATCCAGCCTGAACCGGCGGGGTCATGCGGACGGAAGGCTTTCACGGGGAAAACAAACACACGAGAGGGTCAAAACGTATGTCCGCTTCCAACGCTTCTTCCAAAGTCTCTAAAAATGAACAACAAGAAGACATCGTCACCATCGATCGCCGACGCAGTGAACGTCGCGATGGCGATCCAGAAGCCGTCGACACGGGTGTGATGACATCGCCGCGACGCAAGACCCAGCGTCGTCGCCACATCGATCCGACCACTTGCGAACGCGATTACAACGGCGAAGAAATCGAGTTCATGCGAGCCATGGACGACTACAAGCGTGATTCCGGACGGATGTTCCCCACCTGCAGCGAAGTGCTAGAAGTCGTTCGGGCACTCGGCTATGTCAAGCTTGACGAAGAGCAACTGGCGATCTTGCAGGGCGAAGATCTGGATGACCAGGACGACCTCGATCCGGCCGACATGTTCAGCCCCGAAGTACTCGTCGGCGACGACGAACAGTAGAATAGATCGACGTTGTGAGCGAGGGAACGCTCTTGGTCGATTGACAAAATATCGATTCACAACAGCCTGGACGATCGCCCACGGGACCTCTCGCGGACGGCGCCAGGCTGTTTTCGGTTTCCGCCTTTCCTGTTCTTTGGCGGCGGTCAAGCCAGATCGGTGTCTAGCGGAGTTTTAGGTGTTGCGGTATTTCGTTCGACTCTTAGCGTATGCGTGGCCGCTTCCCTATACGCTCTTTGGTATCACCATGGGGTTGCTGGTCGGTGCCCGCTTTCAACGAGTCGACGGCGTGATCGAGATTTATGGCCCTTCGGTTGCCTACCTGCTTGGCCGCATGCCACTGCCCGCGATGGCGATGACGATGGGGCACGTCGTGTTCGGCTGTGACCGTTTCGCCCTCGACGTCACGCGCGAGCACGAACGCGTCCATGTCCGCCAGTACGAACGTTGGGGCATCGGTTTTGTCCCCGCCTATCTGGCCATCTCTGCCGTCTTGTTCCTGAGGGGACGTGACGGGTATCGAGAGAATCCGTTCGAGATCGAGGCTTATGCTATCGATCGGCCCGATTTCAGTACCGGCCGGCTAAGCGATTCGACGGACCCATGATGCCACTGAGCTTGCTGGCGAGGGAATTCAGCCCGCCGACGACTGATGATGGCCGCCCATATTGCTATCGCCGCGGTTTCGAGGGTCCGTTTTGCCACTGGCGTGTCATTCGGGTTGTCGGCAAAGGCATAGATTTCGTAGTTTCACGCAGGACCGGCGATCTTGGCCGGTAAACGTGTCGCTTTTTCGCGAGCACAAGCGGTGCCCAGCGCGCCGGCAGCGAAAAAGAAAACACTTCATTTGCGAGGCATGGATGCACGCTCGACGACAACATTGGTTCATTTGGATATTCACGGGCTGTCTGTTTTTCTTTTCAGGATGTCGCGGGACTTCCCCGCTGAACCGTTTCGTCCAAGTGAGAAAAGACCCGACGGCGACCATTCCCGAGTACGAAGCACCACGCCAACGTTTGGCAACCGCCAAACCCCGTGCCGGTTCGAATGTCACACCCGATGGCGCTGTGGACAATGCGCCCCTTGCCCAGCAGCAATCACTCGCGGGGGCAAACGCGTCGGGACAAGACTCGCAGGCCAGCGTCGATACGACCGGCAATCCCGCATCGTCCGCCGGTACGCCGTTCCGTACCCACAGCCCCGCCACCCCGGCTGAATCGGCCGTGACCGCAAGACTGGGCGATCGATCCAATACACCGCCACGCACACGCACGTCCGACCGACCGATCCGCAGTATCGCATCGTCATCCTCATCGGCCGCCAACGAACAGGCTGCTGCCGCCGCTAATGCAACCGCCGCGCGTAAGCGATTCCAGCTGCCCCAAGATGCAACGCAAGCCGACCTGTTGCGAGCGTTTCGCGATAGTCCACCCGCGGTCAAAGAACAAGCAATGCGTCAGCTGGTTGCCGCCATGTCACGGTCGGCCGACACAACCGACCAGCCAGGTGCGTTGAATCGAGCCCTGACGGACTCGTTGGACCAGTTGCCCGAATTGCCGGCTGAAACCCGGGTGCCGGCCACGACGCCACCGAATCGACTGGCCGCCAACAGTGCTGCGCAAAACAACACATCGCAAGACGCCGCCAACGGGCATCTCGCACAGCAAACCACGCAGCGCGACCCAGAGTCGGCGACACAAATGCCCACGAAAGAAGTCGCTGCAACGCAAGTCGCTGCAACGCAAGTCGCTGCAACGCAAGAACCCGCGAAGCAGGTGGCTGCGAAGCAGGTTCCAGCTCAGCAACCAGCGGTCGCCGCCGAATCGGCCCCGCCGCAAACATCGCTCGCCGAATCAAAGCCTGCCCAATCGAGCAACCACGTGCCTGTGGCGGACGAGTCAGGTGCCGCGCAAGAACCGCCGGTACCTGCCAACTTAGAACCGGCCATCGTTCAAGCCATTCCGTCCTCGACCGCGCCCGCCAAAGACAAAGTCGAATCGCAAATCCGTCCCGCCTCGGCGGCTCGCGATGCGACCAGCGATTCGATGATTGCTCAAGCGGCCATCACGCCCGCAGCGAACGAGCCCGCAGCGATTGAGCCTGCCCAGCCGACGCCGACGCCAACGTCTCCGGCTCCGCTTGATCCGGCCAAGCTTAGCGATCAAGAACTCTACGACGCCTTGCTGACGCGGTTGTCACAGGGACCCGCGAGCGAGACCGAGGCGGAACGCAGTCGGCGATTGATCATGGCCAGGCACTTGATGGTTTTGGCCGGCGATCCGGACCGCGCCGTCGCCGAGATCGATGACATGAGCGACAAAGAGCAGGAGTACCTGCGTCACCAACTTTTGGGGCTTTGGACAATTATCGACCCGGAAGGTCACCCTGTTCCGGCGCGGCGATTCACCACCGCCCTGCCCCAACTACGTGAAGCGACCAAGTACCTGGCGGCCGCAACGGATTCACTGGAAGTCCGCTCGCTGGCGTTTTGTACCGAGATCGAAGCGTATGGCCAAATCAAGACGTTCCCCGGCAATCGGTTCGACCCTGGGCAACAAGTTATCTTGTACTGCGAGATCGAGAACTTCACCGTGTCGACGGTCGAAAAGGGTTTCGAGACACACCTGCAGGGCAGCTATGACATCTTTGACAGCGAGAACCGAAAGATCGTCAGTCAATTGTTGCCCGCCGACAAGCAGGTCTCTAGCAACTACTTGCGAGACTACTTCATCGCTTACCAAATGCACTTGCCCAAGCAATTGCCAAAGGGATCGTACCGGTTGCAGCTAACGATGGAAGATGTCACCGGCAAGAAGTACGGACAGGCCAGCATTCCACTCGAAATCAAATAGCGGGCCGCCGAAACGTCGTCGACCCAATAAAAAACGCAGCACCGGTGTAAACCGGAACTGCGTTTCGTGGTCATGGATCCGAATGTTTGCTCGTTTCGCACCAATCAAGAGATCAAGCGAGAGTGAAAAACGGTCGCAAACGATTCCGATTTCTATTCGCCGTCATGTCCGCCAGAACGTGGTCGACGCTCTCGCGGACATGGGCTAAATCGATGATCCGCGTGTCTTAGAACAAGAAGATCGTGTCGATGCCGAACGTTTGTTGTTCGTCACCATCGGCCAGACCGACGACTTGATCGTCATCCCAGTCCCAGCGGTACTCAGGACGCACGATGACGTTGCCGCAAGGCTTGAAGTTCGCACCAATGGTCAACGCGTAGATGTCGCTGTCTTGTCCGACGGCGCTGTAGACGCCTTCTTCGTTATACCACTCGAATCGTCCGCCCAGCGACACGCGGTCGTTGACGCTGTAGATCAAGTATTGGTTGATACCGAACGTTTCGCGAGCGGTGTTGTTGTTATTGTCTTCGGTGTCCAACAAATCGCTTTGGAAGATGTACTGAAGCTTGTCGGTCAACGTGACATCGGCAACGATCGAGTGCATGTAGCCTTTCTCGGGTGAGCCAAGTGGCAAGGCACCAAAGCGACCGATCGTTGTGGCGTAGGTCAGTGTTAGATCGTCACAAAGTGCGTACGACAGACCGCCCAAGAAATTGTCACCGTTGTCGTCGAATCCGCTGTCCCAGCCCAAGGTGTATCCACCCCAGACCGTGACATCTTCGCTGGGCGTATAAGTTCCCAACGCACCGGTGTGCGTGAACGGTTCGCTGTTGTACATCGTGTACGCGTGGCTGTAGAAAAAGTTGTCCGGCGCGGTCACGACTTCCCAGCCGATGATCGTGTAAAAGTGACCGATTTTGACCGACAGGTCACCGTAGCCGGCTTCGAAATAGGCTTGCGGCAACGCGTGACCATAGGCATCGCCCACTCCGTTGTCCCAGTCATTATCCCAGCCGCGTGGGTCGGTTCCGAACGCTTGCGTGTCGTTCGAGTCGATCCCGTACATGTAATCGATGCGTCCACCGATATCGAAACCGTTTGATGTGTCGATCGCTTTTTCGGCGAACAACCAAGCTTGGTGCAAGTTGTATTCGTCGGCACGATTGTTGAACAATGTGTTGTTCTCGTCGTGATAACCCATTTGAATCCAACCGCCCATCGACAGATTGCCACAGCTGCCGAACAGCTCGAACGGTTCATCCGAACCGCCTTTGAATTTGCCCAGCAGACCGCCAATGGGGCAACCGCCGCCGCAGCCACCGCCGCTGTCGCAGGCACCGCTGTCACAGCTGATGTAGTCATCGCAGCCCGGTTCGCATGCCAGTTCCATGCCGCATGTCGCTTCGCAACCGCCGTCACATGACATGGGCGATTCGCATCCGCACACGGGCGCCGATTCGCAGCCGCACTCAGGTGCGATTGCCTGTTCGCATCCGCAAACCGCTTCGCCACAGTCGCAGTAACCGACTTGGCTGACGGCAGCGTCGCCCGCATACCCTGTCTGGTATCCGTATGGCGCGTTTTGATATTCGTTTCCGTTAGCGATTGCGACGCACATCAACGTGGCGAGGCAAGTGAATACTCTCATTTTCATTCTCGTGGACTCCCCTGTCCTTGCAAGATGGAATGCGTTTCGACGCACCATCCTGCTGGTACACGTCGTTGGCTAAGCAAAATCAAGATTTCTAGTCACCACAGAGCCACCTGCTGCTGATGCCGTCGCCGCGAATCGGTTTCGCGTTCCCACGTGCCTCCGCCAAATGCATCGGGAACGTGCGTGAAACTTGTTTCGAAGTGACGACCGCTAACAACGGCCTAGATATCCGATTGACGGTATCGACCGTTCATGACGATCAATCCAATCATGACAGGGGGGTAAGCATGTCAACTTGTAGGAATCTTTCCTCTCGCTGTTAACCTTTGACGGTTGAGGGTTTTCGAGAACGCAAAAGTGAAGAACCAACGAAAAAACCCGGCCTCCGCAATGCGGAAGCCGGGTCGTTTTGTGTCAGCCCCGCGGATGATCCGCGAGGGCTAGCATTCGATTCTGCTCTGATCTCTTAGAACAAGAAGATCGTGTCGATACCAAAGGTGGTTTGGTTATCGTCGCCGTCATCAAGGTCAGCGACTTGAGCGTCATCCCAATCCCAGCGAATTTCTGGGCGAACGATGACGTTGCCGTGAGGCTTGTAGTTGACGCCCAGGGTCAGGGCGTAGATGTCGTCGTCGGTTCCAACAGCGGAGTAGACGCCTTCTTGGTTGTACCACTCGAATCGAGCACCGTATGCCAAGCAATCGTTGACATTGTAGATCAGGTACTGGTTGATACCGAATGTTTCACGAACAGTCGTTCCTGCACCATCATCCGTGTCAAGCAAGTCGCTTTGGAAGATGTATTGCAAGTTGTCCGAAAGTGCCAAGTCAGCGACGATCGAGTGCATGTAACCTTGCTCTGGTGTTCCCAGTGGCAGGGCACCGAACTTTCCAATCGTCGTGGCGTAGGTCACCGTCAGGGCGTCTGACAGCGAAACTGACAATCCACCGAGGAAGTTGTCACCGTTGTCGTCGAAACCACTGTCCCAACCCATGGTGTATCCACCGTAGGCCGTGACGTTGTCGTTCACGTTGTACGTCGCCAAAACACCGGTGTGGGTGAATGGCTCGCTGTTGTACATCGTGTAAGCGTGGCTGTAGAAGAAGTTGTCGGGAGCCGTCACAACTTCCCATCCGATGATGGTGTAGAAGTGTCCAGCTTTGACCGACAAGTCACCGTAACCAGCTTCGACGTAAAGTTGCGGCAAAGCGTGACCGTAGGCGTCGCCCGTACCGTTGTCCCAGTCGTTGTCCCAACCGCGTGGGTCAGTTCCGAATGCCTGGGTGTCGTTCGAGTCGATACCGTACATGTAATCGATTCGTCCACCGATGTCGAATCCACACGAGGTGTCGATTGCTTTTTCGGCGTACAACCAAGCTTGGTGCAGGTTGTACTCATCGGGGCGGTTGTTGAACATACCGTTGCCGGCGCTGTGGTAGCCCATTTGCAACCAACCACCTGCGGACCAGCCGCAGTGCTCGCCAAACAGTGTCCATGGGTCTTCGATACAGCAGTCGCCCGTCAGGCATCCGCCCAACGCACAACCCGAATCGCACCCGCTGTCGCATCCAACAGCACAGCCGCTGTCGCATCCGTCAGCACAGCCATTGTCACAGCAATCGGTTGCGACTTCGCATCCGCATACTGGTTGCCCACAGTCGCAGGCTGCTGCGGTGCAAGAGACTAATTGAATATCGTTTGCTTGGTCAGCGAAAACATTTCCCGCGTGTACTCCGCAGGCAATCGCGGCGACCAGCGCCAATTTGCTAAGCTTCATGGCTCTCAACTCCCGTTTGTCCATAATTGGGTCATTTAACATAAGACGAAAACGTTTCTCCAAACGACCGTCAATGCCGTCGGGACTCGCGGGAACATTCCCGCGGCCGGTCGCTAGAGGCAAGCAGTCGCTTGTGCCAGAAGACCCGCCTGTCGATCCGTGACCAGCTGACTTTGCTTCGTAGCACGACTTCCCAGCTCCGCGCTTTCGTTCGTCAAGTTTGGTATCGGAGCGGATTGACGCTGAGCAAGGAATTTATCGCATAACTGGCTCGTATTTCGATCAACAGGGTTCCGCGTGTGTGTGTCGTTATGATCAATCCAGACACAACCATTCTGTCGATTTCGAAAAGGCTGACAGTCGGCCAAACCTTGCCGGTTACGTTATATGTGACCGCCGATTCACCCCCTGCGACGCTCAAATCGACTCCGGGTACCCGCCTCAGGGCGATTCGGGCAAAATCGTGCTCCTAAACTGTTTCATCACCATCAACCTCAGTGACCTTCGATGGCCTTTTGGCGCTCTAAGCAGACCGGATCCGACGCAAAAGACGACTCAACCGCAAATGTCGACGCATCCGGCACAGACTCAGGCGAAAGCTCCGGCGGCGTGTTTGGCAAATTCAAATCCGGTCTCCAGAAGACTCGCCGTGCACTCAACACCGATATTCGCGACCTTTTCAAAAGCGAAGGCCGGTTGGTGGATGAAGAGTTCTTGAACGATCTGTTCGCCAGACTGGTCCGCACCGATATGGGCGTCGGTCCCGCCGAGACGATTCGTGACGATGCGGCAAAGCGGTTGCGAGGACGCGTGGTTCAGTTCCAAGAGGTGCTCGATACCATCACCGAACAAACGCGGGTGATGTTGCAGCAAGATGGCGACGCGAAAATCACCTTTGCCGAAACCGCCCCCACCATCATCCTGGTCGTCGGCGTCAACGGCAGCGGAAAAACGACGTCCATCGGCAAGCTGGCCAACCTGTTCCACCAGTCCGGTAAGAAAGTGGTGTTGGGCGCCGGGGATACGTTTCGCGCCGCTGCCGTCGAACAGTTGACCGTTTGGGCGGGCCGGATTGGCTGCGAAATCGTTACCGGCAAAAGTGAAGCCGACCCGGCCAGTGTCGCATTTCAAACCGTCGAAAAAGCAGTCGAGTCGGGCGCCGACGTTGCTATCATCGACACCGCCGGTCGCTTGCAGACCCAACAGAACTTGATGCAGCAATTGGATAAGATTCGGCGCGTCGTCGGAAAGAAAGTCGAAGCGGCGCCCCACGAAGTCCTGTTGGTCTTGGACGCAACCGCCGGACAAAATGCGATCAGCCAGGCATCCGGGTTCAGCGAGGCGGCGGGTTGTACCGGCATCGTCTTGTCCAAGCTTGATGGATCGGCCAAGGGCGGCGTGATCTTGCCGATCCGCCAACAAATGAATTTGCCCGTCCGCTATGTCGGGCTGGGCGAAGGCATCGAAGATCTGGCTGAATTCGACGCGGGACTCTTTGCAAAGGCACTGTTCGAAGACTGATCACACTGTCCATCCGCACTGTCTTCTATCGGAGCCTTTGTTTTGCGTCTCAATCGCAACGGCTCGCTACGCCACCGCAGACACGTTATCGATCGCCATGTTACACCTGCAAAGCGAATCCACATCCCGATGGCTGAACCAAGTGGATCAGCAATTGGACGAAGTTCTGATCGATCATGCCCACTGCGAGCGTAAAGCCGCATCGACGGCAATGAATTTGATGAACGCTTACACCGAGAATCGCGAGCTGTGTCGCGAGATGACTCGCATCGTCGAAGAAGAACTCGAGCATTTCCACATGGTGCTGGAAATTCTGGACGCCCGCGGCATCGTTTTTCGCCGCTTGGCCAGCGGACCCTACGGCCGAGAACTGAACGCACTCGTTCGCCCCTCCGAACCCGATCGCGGCGTGGATCGATTGTTGGTCGCGTCTCTGATCGAAGCACGAAGCTGTGAACGCTTTCGGCTGCTGGCCGATCATATTCGGCCGCGTGACCCCGAGTTGTCGGCCTTCTATGCGGGATTGTTTGAAAGCGAAGCCCGCCACCACACCACGTATGTCAAGCTGGCCGAACAGTTTGGCGATCGTGATTCGGTTCGCCAGCGACTGGACCAACTGTCGCATCAGGAAAGTGAAATCATTGCGGTCGGCAGCGACTTGGCTCGCATGCACAGCTAGGCAATGTTTCACGCGGCCGCGATGGAATCGCAACGCGGCAGGGCCGATGCAGCACCGCGGCAGCGATGAAACCGCACCGCGAGGGCGACTCGCACGATTGCTCGGCTTGCGTGTCCACCGGATTCTACGTGTGTCCACCGGATTCTACGTGCGGCGCTGTTTCACGGATGTGACCCGATTTCTCGCGGATCAAACCGCCTTGTTGCCGCCGACTTGCCGCCGCGGCGAGTCGCCATAGTCTTGTGTTGTCGCGACCACTCCGGCCGTGACCCCTTCCAGGGACGGAAGCGGTGAACCGTTGACCTCTGCAAGGAGACAAACGTGACACCTGCTTTGTTACGTTCCACGATATTGTTGTTGCCCGCAAAATCGACACGTGCTTTGATCGTCGCAGCCGGTTGGATCTTGGTCGGCTCTGTGACGGGCCAAGGATCGTTGACCCACCTCGCATCCGCGGCCGACGTTCCGGTCATCCAATTCGACATGCCTCCGTTGGCTGTCGCACAACCACACTCCTCATGCGATGGCGATGCAACGGAGTGGCCTGCCGCGATGCAGTTGCTGCCCGGCGAGACCATGGTGACATGTGAGTTGAATTTGTCGTCGATGATATCGACGCCGCAAGCTCCGCAGATTGATCAATGGCTGGTGCGCTGTCAGCCTCGTGACGACTCGGTGCGGATCGCCGACTATCAACCGCGAACCGAAGTCGCCAGCGAATTAGAAGGTCCCATCCAGGTCAAAGAGTTGGACGAGCAAACGGAATCGTTCGGGTTGTCCATTGACGGCGCCTATGGTCATTTGGCCCAAGGCAATTTGGGAGGCGATCAAGGCAAGAAACAAACCGATTCGTACCAGTACAACAAGATCGCGCCATTGCAAGCGGTGACGGCGTCGGGCACGATCAATCGCGGTCGAGGCGTGTATTTCAAATTGCGCTGGACCGCGACACAAGTACTCGAAGGCGAAAAGAAATTCACGCTAACGTTTCGTGTGCCCGCCCATTGGCGCAGCGGTTTGATCGATGTCTCTGTCATCGCGCAGTCCCACCGGCGTTCGTTCGCCAGTTGGGACGACGGCGTGAAAACGATCGGTGCGGCAAGCTTTGTTGTTGCCGCCTATCGTCAAGGCGATCGCGAAGCGGCCATGGCCGCCCAAACACTTGCCGAAGCCGAACAAAATCTTCGTCAGATCGCCGCGACGCAAGACCAACCATCGACATTGGATTCGTTCCCATCGATGTTGCGACACGTCGTGATGAAGTTTGACCGACAGCCACCACTGCAGACGGCACCTTGGGTCGATCGTTTGATCACCGGAAAAGCCGATCCGTACTTTGATAAACAGATCCGCAGATTGCCGGTCGACGTGCGAGTTGCGGCGCTGGACTACTGCGACGCGCGGGACTCGTTCGCCGGGCTACAGTGATCGTGTGGCAGTCAGCCACAGGCGCACGCGCAATGCACTAAGCGCACTCGCAAGCACGGGCTCACTGCGCAAGTACGGGTTCACTGCGCAAGCACGGGGGCACGGCAAGCTTTGACTTGGACGATCAACAACATTCCGCGGTCTTGTTGGTGTCCCGCATCGATCGCCCTTGATCGCCCTTGATCGATCGGGCGTGCCGATCTTTGATGCAAACACGGCGCTGGTCTCCGATTGAAACAATCGGCCGGACACAAGCAACGGCCGGTCAACCATGCGCAGCACGCTAGTTGTTGCTGAATCCGATCGCGACCAGGTTTTCGCGGCCCAGCGGATTCTTCAAGAATTGACGATGACAGTCCGGACACAAGTCGTATTGTCCGCGATGACTGTGCGGCGTCTCGCAATGCGGATCGGGTTCGCCGCCGCCATCCTCAAGCATGTGATGAAGCTCGGTAAGGTGATCGACATCATCTTCGAAATCACAAAACGCATCTTCATCGATCGATTGGATTTCGATTTGCACAACGTATCGAGTGTGATGCGTCGGGTTGATCTCGCGTTTACAACGATCACAAGTGTAGTGGATCATCGAAACTTATCCTGCAGTGAGGAACTCTCAACGACGTGATCGGCACATCGCGCGATCGCAATAAAAGGGGATAAGTAACCGTCGTGAGATAACTCCATGTTAGTGACGTCGCAGGGGCGTTCGCAAGCCAAATCAACGCTTGTTTCTTAGACTTCCTGCAAAGCACTTGACAGCGGCGCGGCGAGTGTGTTCGCAATGAGACACGTGTGATTGAGCCGTGATCGCAACAAGGGTTTGGATTGTCACCAAACGGCCGAAGGTAGGGTCACACTGGTGCGGTTTGAACGTGACACATGGCGAACCAATCGACTGCGCGACTGGCCGTTCGCTCGCGATTTATTTATCGCGGTCTTTGTCGGGTTTTTCGGGGCTCAATGGCACGCGAATCTCCACCAGCATGCCCGGCAAGAAATCGACAGGCAACGAACGGAGCTCTCGATCGTCGAGACGTTTGTATTCATACCCCAACCGAATCGCTTCACTTTCCAATCGTTGGATCGCCGGCACATGGCCGTAGGCAAGCAAGCAACGTCCACTTGGATTTAAATGTTGCGGTAATCCGCTAAGGATGGAATCCATCAGCGCAAACCCCGGATCATAGAAAGCATGATCGGCCGGCTTGTCGATGTCACCGTCTTCCCAAGGCGGGTTGGAAATGATCAGGTCGAATCGTTCATCGGCGTCGATGACGGTGTACGCGCCGGGTGACTCTTTACTGACTTGCCGCACATCCAACTTGGAATCGGGAACCAGCATTGCCGCGTTGTACTTGGCGTTGGCAACCGCGGCCGGATTGATGTCCGTCGCGACTACGCTGTCGGCGCCGTGGTGCAGACACAATACCGAAAGCAATCCTGTGCCGGTTCCGATTTCCAGCACGCTGCGACCCGATGCGATTTGTTCGTCCGCAATCAACGCGCGCAACGAAACCGTATCGTCGGGTTCCCAAAAAACCGATTCGAACTGAACGAAGTCGCCGACCGTGGATCCATCTAACGTCCAAGTTTGTTTGACGTCGTAAGAATAGTCCAAGTCGTTTCGGTAACGATTGCATCCAATCACGAAAACGACGACGCAACAAGTCGAGATAATTCGACCGCGCAGAGTGGCAAACAGAGACATAGGTTTTTGCAAGCCGGCAAAGGGAATCGATCCAACACTAATCCGCGGATCAGATCCTACCAGAAAGCCTGAAGCCAAGGCGACCAGCAACTGGCTGCCGTTGGTGTCCCGGCTTTAGCCGGTCGCGCGCCTCGCATCATCCGCCTAAAGGCGGTACACCAACGATGCGCGGCCAGATTGCGATCAGCAGGGCGTCAAAGAGAATCGATCCAACAGCAATCCGCGGATCTGTTCGCACCCGAAAGCCAGAATCCAAGGCGACCAAGCAACGACTCGCTGCCGTTGGTGTCCCGGCTTTAGCCGGTCGCGCGCGTCGCCGCATCCGCCTAAAGGCGGTACACCAACGATGCGCGGTGCGTTGGCAATCTGCAGGACGTCAAGGAAAATCGATCCAACAGCAATCCGCGGATCTGTTCGCACCCGAAAGT